>Ga0209816_1002535_pt1 | contig 12894 bp, 23 predicted proteins | sample CoawatmetaG01DNA_FD_187509 | JGI IMG/M metagenome (GOLD analysis project Ga0209816, IMG submission 187509) | Marine microbial communities from the West Antarctic Peninsula - Coastal water metaG017-DNA (SPAdes) (version 2) | ecosystem: Environmental > Aquatic > Marine > Coastal ... | reverse complement strand
GATTCATTTTACCAGTTTCAAGTGCTGTCTTGTATGCAACCTTAAGATTCATTCCATCACTTTCAGTACAATTCAATACACTGTCTAAATGAATGTTTCGGATAACTCTCGTGTTGTTTGGTGAATGTTTGATTTCTTTCTTAATTACAGGAACAACTGATACACCTTTAACATCTTTATATGATAATCTTTTATTGAAGTACTCAATTAAGGGTTCATCATCATTGATGAAATCATAACAGTATTCATAAAATGCTTTTTTAGTTTTTAGAGTAGTAACACGAATATCTTCTGGTTCTAGTTTGTCCCAAAGATTACCAATTTGTTTTGTTTCATAAAATTCAGTCAAAGACAAAGGAATAACTCCTTCTCTGATGATATTTACAAAGTCACTGGCGTCAAATGTTTTCATACTTATATTATAACATCATTCTCTTCTAAAAGCAAGTCTCAAAAATCTGTTTTGATTAAACAGACCTCGGTGTCTTCATACTTATCTGAAAGTGATATGGAGTGTTCACCAAAGTTTTCAGTCAGCCATTCTTCGGTAAATGGTAACCATTTGGCGTTGTTCTTATCAACAAATGCGTTTGCTAGTTGTATTTCGGTATCAATGTAGTGGCGCATATGAACATCATCTACATACCAAGAATAGTCTGGATAAGTTATATCCCATCCACCTGCTTGTTTCCACCAGTCGAATGATGCTTCACTATCTCGTTTTACTAATAAAATCTTGCTAAGTGAAATGTTTTCTTTCAACCAATCTAATCCATAAGCAAATTGATGACATTTTATTAGTTTGGGATTGTCAGAATGTTTATCTGAGAATGGGGAATCACACGTTGCTATGAATCTTTGGTAGTCAAAATATGAATGTTCTAGTCTGTGAAAGTCGTTGCCATTTTCCATTCCAGGACCAAAATAAGAACCTTTATGCCCAGAAAACTCTCCGTGAACATACATTCTCTCGGGTGTTTCGTCAGATTTATTGTAATTGAAGTTGTCGGTTATTAATTGTCCTATGCCGCTCCAACGTGAGCCGGGAGCACCGACTAAAAAGGTATACTTAGATAGCATCTATAGGCAAAGCATCTAGTTTGTTTTTTAACTCCTGGAATCCACCTACATATGTGTCGTCTAACCAAATTTGTGGAACTGTTCTTGGTAAAACGTTAATCTTCTCGCACTTTTCCATAAGTTCGTTACGCATTGATGGTATCTTTTGCATATTCAATTCTTCCCACTCAATTCCGCGAATCTTCATTAAAGTCTTTGCTTGAACGCAGTAGGTACAATTATCTTTCGTGTATATTGTTGCTTTCATTTGATCTCCTTGAGTGTGTTAAGTTAGTTTTCTTACGAACATATTTATCTCATTTCTTATATTTTAATCTACAAATGCTTTTTCCAAAACATATTCGCCAGGCGCTTTCATCGTGCCTTCTGTGAGACCTAATCCTTCGAAATATTCTTGTAGTTCTAAGTTCATCCCCATCGAACCGCAAATCATTACTCTGTCTTTTTCTTTATCAAATTCTTCCAATCCGAGTGCCTCTTGCACTTTTCCTGAATACATCGCATCAGTCACACGTCCTTGATTTTTAAAATCTTCACGTGTTACTGTTGGATAATATTTAAACTTACCTTGGGTGATTTCCTTATAAATTTCATCTTCATTTAAATTGGTAAGGTAATCGTCAAAGGATAAGTCTTTTACATTCCGCACTCCATGTAGCAGTACTACATTATCATAATCGTCATAGATATCGAATCCTCTGATAAGTGACAGAAATGGGGCAATACCAGTGCCGGTAGCCATCATATATAATGTTCTACCACTCTTTACATTAGTAGTGATAAGTGTTCCGACTGATTTTGTGTTGACTAGAACTTCGTCACCAACTTGAATATGTTGAAATTTACTTGTTAACGGACCATCTTGGACTTTAATTGAATAGAATTCTAATGTTTCTTGGTGACTTGGAGAGATAACTGAATATGCTCTCATTATTGGTTTGTTCTTTTGTAGTTTTTCTGAGAAGTGGTCTAAACCAATCATTAAGAACTCACCATCACGAAATCGCAATGCTTTATCTCTTGTTAGTTTAATTCTGAATAGTCTATCTGTGAAATGCTCTACTTCTAAAACTCTCTCTTTGTTTATTGCCATCTATTTTTTCTTCCTAAATGAATCTACGATATGTTGACGTAGTCCAGATGAACTGAATCTATGGTCTCTTTCATTAAAGTAAATTTCTATATCACGTGTTTTACATATTTCACTACCAGTAAATCCTTTATCTCTATACTCAACACCAAGAATACGAACATCAATATGCATTCCTGCTAGTAAGTCTTCTAAATCTTGTTCAGTGCTGTATGGAATAATTTCATCAACAAACTTACAGGCACGTAATTGTAAATATCTTTCTATAACAGTTTGTGCTGGTGATGATTTAGTCTTTCTGTCCATTGATGGGTCAGTTTGTAATCCGACAATAAGATAGTCGCATTGCTTTTTAGCATCTTCTAACATTAACACATGGCCAGCATGTAGTAAATCAAATGCTGAGGCTGTAAATCCAATCTTCATCTACTCTCCTACTAATAATAAAAATTCTGCTACATCACTCTCATTTCTAAAATGAATTGATGCTTCGTTTATATACTTACTTATACGAATACTAATATCTTTATGATAGAACTTTTCACTCATCATCCTTCTAAATGACTTATGATTATCTTCATCATTAAGAATCATAGAAACACTATATGGTAATGCAACTCCTGGAGTGGTAGTTGTCCCGATAAGACTAATTGATGGGTCAGTTATACTATTCATTGTCATTACTTTCAAATAATCGATTATGTGTGTCAGTGCAACGAATAAATGTTGCACATCTCATTAGATGTTTAAGACGTTGGGCTCCTGCATATGTACACGCACTTCTAATACCACCTAAGATATCTTGTATTGTGTTTGCTACATTGCCACGATATGGAACTAATACTTCACGACCTTCACTTGAACGATAATCTTTAAGTCCACCAAAGTGTTTTGTATTTGCCGCATCTGAACTCATACCATAAAATTGTATAAATGATTTTTCTTCGGTCACACCAACTTCTTTTGTAATATATTCTTTTGTAATAATATTGCCACCGCCTTCATCGTGTCCTGCTAACATTCCACCTAACATCACAAAGTCGGCTCCTCCAGCAAATGCTTTAACGACATCGCCAGGTGTTGAACAACCACCATCTGCGATAATATGTCCACCTAATCCGTGAGCCGCATCGGCACATTCCATAACTGCACTAAGTTGTGGATATCCAACACCTGTTTGTATTCTTGTAGTGCAAACACTACCAGGTCCTATACCAACTTTAACGATGTCTGCGCCGTTTAGAATTAATTCTTCTGTCATTTCACCTGTTACTACGTTACCTGCAATAATTACTACGTTTGGAAATTTCTTTCTAAATTTTCTAACGAAATTACCGAAACGTTCACTATATCCATTTGCTACATCAATACAAACATACTTTAGATTACCATCGTCAACTAATTTGTATACTGCGTTAAACTTTGCTAAATCTGTATCAGTAATACCAATACTCATTGCTACGTGTTCTCTTCGGGAATCATCATCGGGCGGCGATGTAACCTCGTCTTTATTGAAATATTCAAGTAGTTCACTTACTGCTAATGTTTTAACAAGACAAGTAAACATTCCTTGTTGTGCAAGTTTATCTGCCATTTCAACAGTTCCTACCCCATCCATATTACTTGCCATAATTGGAACTCCACGATAATGTCGATAACCATCTATAGTATCACCTTTATAATTGCGAAAAGTAAAACCACGTTCTAAGTCAACATCTTTACGTGAACCCAATGTACTACGTTTTGGTCTGATAAGTACATCATTGTAATCTAACTTTACATCATTTTCTAATCTCATAATTTCTTCCTTTTATCTTTTGGTTGATTATGTATATCTCTTAATATAATTGCATAATCAGATAAATCATCAATTGTATGCAAGTCATTTAAGAATTTAATATTCTCACCTCGTCTAAGCATTTGAAAGTATTCTAGTAATCCATCATCTACCCACTGATAAGGCACAAAATGCCTCCTAGTGAGTGACTCTAGATACATTATTTTTTCTTCTAGTGTCATTTCATTTTAGGATGCTCCTTTCCTTTTGTAACAATATACGGAAATGGTTTTGCCAAATCTGTGTCGTCTTTAACTTTTTCAATCCAGTTGTCGTGTGATGTTTTACAAAGTTCATCACGTTTGGCTTTAGCATCTGATTTTTTATCAAAACCAGTTTCAACGATTTTGTTTGTGTTTATATTTTTTACACTATATATGTCAGCCATACTTTAACTCCTTTGTTATAAATTTAATTTCTTATACACTTTCTGAATACACAAACTTTGCACGATAGCATCTGCTAAGGCATTGTGTGCCGCAAAGTCGATTTCTTTTCGTGGATCTTTATCCATTAATCCAAATAATGTTCTACTATCTCTAATATTCCAAAATGACCAATTGTGATGTAGTTTTATCTGTTTATATAAATTTTCTAATATACCAATATCAAATACTGGACCTTGACACCAAAGTTTATCAACTCCGACTAGCCACTTATTAAGGGCTTTTAGTGTTTCTTCTACTGAAACTCTGCCCTCTGGATTCATTGCTTCTGCTTTAACTTCTTCAGATTGCTTTTCCCACCATTCAATTGTACTCTCCATAACTGAACGGCCCATTTCAATTTGTTCATCTGCATCCACTCGATAATAAAATTCACTGTGTAACCCATCATCTGCCATCGGGTCGAACTTAATTCCACCAATAGTCAATACGACTGTATCTGGACTAGTTCCTAATGTTTCTATATCAATTGTTGCGTGTGTTGTCATATTACCAAAACTTATAAAATATATGAGAACCTATTTGACCTGTTCTCTTCATACCTACATCGTGTATCCAATTTGGTACGACATAATTTGCGTGATAGTGGGTGCTACCCTCTGTAATGCCGAAATATGAGCCTTTGTCTGTTAAATTATACTCTAATAACATAGCCTTTGCTACGAGTTGCGAGTTTTCCCAGGCTTTGTTAATACCCGGATGTAAAATAAGATCAGGAATATCATCACTCTTTCCGTCACAATACCAACTAAACTGGCACATATTACGTTTCATTCTTCCATTTGGGTGTTTTAGTCCTTGTTTTACAACAGAACATATATCATTCGGATAACGATTATTCTGAACTCTATTAAGAGTTACATCAGCAACAGCGGCCATCCCTTCGAGGCTTTGATTTCCCGCTTCAAAGAAGATATTCTGTGCTAGACAGTACTCTTGTTTGGTATCTACCATTGATGCTTCTACGTTACTCTCTGAAAGAGCAGTTAATCCAATAATAATCAGCACTGAGGCAATAATCATCTTCATATTTTAACCCTCTAATAATTAAACAATATACATATTATAACATATATTGAGTGGTTGTCAAGTTTTTTAAAGTAATTTAATGTAGTATTTTTACAACTATTGTTGTTTTTTTACAACAATTTTTGTGATTTCGTAGTTTGTAATATTGTTTCCTGCTTGAATTTCTACTTCATCTCCGACTTCACGATTTAATAGTTCTCCACCAAGTGGTGACTTAAAACTAATGATTCCATTCACTGGGTCTGAATCAGACACTCCAAGAATAGTATATGTTGATTCTTTTTCTGTCTCCATATTCATAATGGTAACAGTAGTTCCCATTTCGACAGTTTTGTACACACCAGCAGGTAATGGCTTAATAAGAATTACATCAATAAGTTTTTCTTCGTGGCGATTAATATCCATATCGAGTCGTTGCATATCTTCTAATGCCATATGTAATTCTTCGTTTTCTTCGAGTCCACCTTGCATACGGGCGGCGCCAATCTGCTCAGAAACCAAAGGCTTCTTTGCTTGTAATTCGGCTATCTGTTCAATGATTTTATCACGTGCTGATGCTGTCATGAAATTGCCATGCGCCATATTTGTCCCCTTTCTCATTGTGTCAGCATATTTATCAGATTCGTCAATATTGAAGCCTGTTATGATGTTATTCATATATTATCCTATAATTGTAAAAAAGTTAGATGGGATTGCCATCGTGGTGTTCAAGTATAACAAAAGCAACTACATTACTCATCTCATCGCTTACACTTAAATTTATTGTAATATTACGCATAGAATCATCAGATGCAATTTCGTCAGACACTTCTATAGTGGGTCTACTATTGCCTGGTGAATTATACGTTATATCAGTTTTCTTATATACTCCAGTGAAACCTGTCCCTTTTGCTTTGACAAATGCTTCTTTCACTGCCCAACATTTTGACAGATAGGTTTCTTTATTGTTTGATTTTAAGTAGATATCGTACTCGTTGACTGCTAGTACTTTTTTAGCAAAGTTATCACCGTGTCGATTAATAATCTTACGGAATCTGTCGATTTCAACTATATCAACTCCTATTCCATATATCATAAATATCTCTCATTAATTTTTATACAGTATGTATTATACACGGTTTCGGTGTAAATGTCAAGTGTTTAACTTATTTGCACAAACCAGCAACTATTTGATAGTGGTTCCATGCGTTTTTTACTGCTGGAGTACTAATTTCTGGTGAAACAATAACATCGCACCACAATACGCCTGTTTCTCTATTCTTGTGACTAAACTCTACCCAAAATGAAGACATATCGTTGTTTGTTGTTTTGACTAATTTACCTGCGAAATGAAGAAGGTCAATCATATCATATACGATATCTTCATCAAATTCTTTAAGCATAAGATGGTCTTGAAGAATTCCTTGAAAATCGTCTGGATGACTATTCCATGAAAAGTATTCGCCGACAAGAATAAATCCTATATCTTCATCTTTTACTTTTCCTTTGAGAATATCTCGAACACAGGGTCCGAATGAGAAACCTAATTTCATTTTAATTTATTGTTGACTTCTATTACTTTTCTTAATATCTCACTATCAGTGAAATTCAGAAATGCTTCTGTGTCTTTTGGAAAACAATGTCCACCAAAACCTAAACCACCATCGTCATTTGGTGCAGACATATGTGATGGACCTATATTCTCAAACTTTCCTAGAATATCAATCATTTCTGTATGATTATATTTGTCGCCTACCTTGTTCATCAATTCGTGAAAGAATGCAACTTTAGTTGCTAACCAAGAGTTATGAACATATTTGACCATACTTGCTGTTGTTCTATCTGTTTCAATAAATTCTACATTCATATATGAAAATAGATTTTTCCAAATTCCACAATTCTCTGGTGTGCCACCAAGAATGAAATGCTTTTGCTTCTTGAAATCTTCTTCTGCTGTTTTGGCACGTAAGAACTCTGGATTGTAGGTTACGTTTTCTGGATATGTTTCTAACATATTTGGTGGTACTGTACACTTGAGAAGAACTGGTATGTCGCCTAATTCTTCAAGTACTGCTCGTATCATACTATCGTCACAAACCCCATCGACAGTAGGGGTAGGAACTGCTATCACGGCTTTTAATCCTATAGTGTCTTGATACATCTCAATTGTATTATCATTATATTTTGGGTCAATACGAATAACTGCTTGTCCGTCTTCTTGTAATGACTTTGCTACAGTTTCGCCTACGAAACCACACCCTACAACTAGTATCATTTTTTCTCTCCCTTCAGTATTGCCCACATCTCGTCCATCTCATGTAACTCAATAAATTCTTTCTCTCCTTGATATGTACCGCACTCACTCAATCGTTTTTCAACGTACCAAAGAACCTCATATAAATCTTTCTTACAAGAAAACGTAACGAAACCATCCATATAGCGGTCTCCTTCAGCATACTTTATTTTATCAATCTCTTCTTTGATTGTTTTCTTTGACCAATCTATAATCATAAATTGTTTAAAATGTTTGTGTAGGTCCAGTGATGTTCTTTAATTAATCTCATAGTATCAAAATTACTCTCCCAACTTTGTACAGCCTGTAATTGGTCTCCTGGATACATAAATGAAAGATTCTGTATAATATGAAATCGACTAATATCCCACCCATCTTGTTTTATAACTTCTCTAATTTTCCCATGTATACATCTACCATAATGAAATCCACATAACCACATATCCCAATCTTGTTTATCTGATAAGTATTTTCCTTTTACTGAGACAACACTAGGAAGTTCATCAAATATTTGATGAACCTCGCGCCCAGACGAAATAACTATAATATCATCAAATAAAGGTTTCAATCTAGGTAATTGATTATAAATTAATTGATATTGAATTTCACTATCAGATGCCAACATCGGATGCTCTTTTGCATCCTCTGGTACTGGTGATGCCCAAGGGTCAACTATCGCTAAAAACTTTTTACTCATTAATGGCTTCTATTCCCATCAAATACACAAACAAAATATAATCCTTCTTCATTAGATTCAACTCTATGATGTACACCATCTTCTATTAACACAACATCACCAGGACCTACATCTCTACCAACAGTATCAATATACATTGTTCCAGTACCTTTAACAAAGTAGTAGACTTCTTCTTGTCCAGGATGATTATGTCCGTTTGTACTTTGGTGTGGTTTCATATCAGTTGAACTTACAACTAAGTTATTTAGTGTTGTGTTATCTTTGAGTTTGTAGACTTCGTTATCTTTGATAACCTCTCCACCCACATCAAAAATATTTAAAGGACTAAGCATGGTTGTATCCTGCTAATCCGTGCTGTCTTATTCTTGTAACATTTTTGACACGAAAACTGCGCCATCCCCTTGCGTCAATATCCCACGCACTCATTGTGTCTAGGTTGACTTTTCGTTCTGGTGCATCTTCCTTTATTACTGTAGTAATTGCAGGAGCGATACCCTCGATTAATGTACAATTCATTATTCGTTTGTCTCCATTTACTTTTGTAAATGTGACCTCTAGTATTTCTCTATGCAATTGTTTTTGTAGTTCTAATCTATCTATGTTTTCGTTTTCTAATATATCTTCTATCGTCATTTCGCATCTCCTTATATTCATCGTTGTCTTCAACTAAATTGCTCCACTTAGCCAGTTTAGAAAGTTTTACTTTTACTCGTTCTTCTATTTCATCTTCGTTAAGTAGTCCGTTTTGCATAAGTAATCCTACCATACACATTACGTCACCGACTTCCTCAGTTAATTTTTTACTACGATACTCTTTTGTCCTTATTGCTTTAGAGCAAACTTGAATTAGTTCGCCACATTCTTCCATGGTTATCACCATTAATTCATCTTCAGTCTTTTCTATCATATTACTCTATTACAAATCCTTCATGGATAGTATTATACCAAAAATTGCTATTCGCATACAACACCGTTGGTGATAATGCGGCTGATATTTTCAATGTATTATTTTTAGTTTCTAATACATGGTCAAGAACATTCAGTAATGAATTGTTTTCGCCAAATCTCATACAATATAACTCATTTTCTTTCTCAAAATAATAACGAATATTGTTCTCTCTACTGCCAAGAATGTTTACTTTTTTTATAAAATTAAGAACAAGTGACTCACGTTCTGGTGTAACTTGAGAAATTATTGTCGAAGACCATGGTTCTTCATAAGGTGGCAAAGAATCATACTTATCTATGAACGAATCAAATATCAAATCAACATTATATGTTTGTGGTAATCTTACAATCACTCCCAACTCTTCAAATTTAAACTGACCTGGTGGCGAATTAATAAAACTACCTAATTTATTTTCATATTCAGAGAACGGTATATCTCCAGTCAATGCTCTATGAGATACTTTAAGTTTATAATAATCTACTATCTTTTTTGAAAGTTCAATATCTTTCTTTCTAGGAGTCATTACAACATCATCAAATTCAAAATCAGGTATAGGAAATTTAGTTTTTTCAATTGTTACTATATTTTTTGGGTCTTGCCATCTAGCACGGTCACGAAGTATGTTACACCAATAGTTGTACTTAGTACCACCATGTTCTTCGGGCGGAGTGACATCTGTATCTGACCAGAATAAAACAAGTGCTAATACATCAATATCTAGTGTTCGGTTTTCTTCAACTTGTTTCTCGCCCCCGAATATTCCATCTTTCTGTTGGTTACGTAACAATTTACCTATTTCTGTAACTTTTTCATTGTCAGTCAATGTTGTATCATTAAAGATTTCTTCTTCTGGAAATCCGTAACTAATTATCTTATTATTGGTATCTCTTTGCATACAAATTCTCCATCTTTAACTTTACACGCTGTATATTGTAGTATATCAAAATCTCCTCCTCTTTTAATATATTTTCGCCCACCATCAATAAATCCTGACTCTATATTAACAACATCGTGGTGACTTTGACTGTATACCCATTCTTCTCCGGTATCTGATATCATTCCAAAGTCAAGCTTTTCAACTAAATCTGCTTTGCAAATCATTACTTTGTCTGCAAGAGAGTATAATCCAAAATAATAGTTGCTATGGGCAGAATGTGACTCTTCTCGATAGTAGATATCAACAGGCATATCACTCTCGTCTAAGTCAGTTGTACATACATAATGAATAGGTACTCCATCTTTCTTCGTGTAATGTGCAGTTGTTTTCTTAATATCAAACTGTGGATTGTGTAAAACATTCATATTTTTGATTCCCTAGTTGTAATTCTCTAATATCAAGTACCATTATACTTCATTTTACTGCAAAAGTCAAGTAGTCTTCAAATGATAAATACATTAAAGAATAACATACGATATAACGTAAATTATAGGATAAAATCATGGAATCAAATAAAGACAACAGAGATATATTAAAATGGAAAAGAATCATTGACAGTATTCAAACAAATGAACAATCTGTTGACGAGCCAATATCTGAAGGTACTTGGTCAATTCCTGAAACTCCAGAACAAGTTAAAAAATTATCAAACTTATTGAAAAACCCATTAGACGCCGAGACGGCTCTTGATGAACTTTATGATGTCTTTGGTGATGATGAATTATTTGATACTTTAGAAGGTATGAAAAAAGATGAACCTGAAACTGACGTAAGACACGTGGTGATAAGTAGATTAAAAGATATGAACTTCATTAAAGAAGTTAGAGAAAATGCAAAACAACTAGAAGCAGAAGAATTAGAAGAAGGCGGAGTCCACAAAATTCAAGTAGACCAACAAACGCATATTGAAGCCGAACATCATAATGTAGTCGTATCTTCTAATGATATGGGTATCATTGTAGACATTTATGATAAGAACTCTGATAATATCGATACAAACACATACTGGAATGATGATGTCATGGACGAAAATACAGAAACCAAAGAATCATCTGAGTAACCTAAATGAGTAACAAACCGGTAAGTAATATAAGCGAAACGTTTTGTCCGCTACCATTCAACCATATATACATTAAACCCAACAACAGTGCAAGTATTTGTTGTGGGTTTGCCGCTGATCTTGTTCCATTCAAAGATATCAGTACTTATCCTACACTAAAAGAACATTTAGAAACAGACTTGTTAAAAGACATTCAACAAAAAATGTTGAAAGGTGAACGAGTTAAGGGCTGTGGCACTTGCTATCACGCAGAAGAACATGGTTACGAAAGTATGCGACAAAAAGAGATTAAAGATTGGATGCCCAGAGTAGACCAACCGAACTCGGAATTCACTAAAGTCAATACTGAAGATAAAAAACTTCAATTTATAGAAATAACATTCGGCAACTATTGTAATCTGGCGTGTAGGACATGTGGTTCTGACTTAAGTCATAGTTGGATAGATGATACTATAAAATTAGCCAAAGAGAACAAAACTGAATTCACTCACAAGGCACACGAAAGAATAGATATTAAGAGAGATTGGTCAGACGTAGATTTCGAAGATATGGAACGTATCAAAATAACTGGTGGTGAGCCTATGTTACATCCAGATTTTTATAAATTCTTAGAGAACATGGACGAAGACAAAATTAAATGCTTTATTTTCACAAACGCAAGTTTTGTTCCTAAGAAGAAACTACTAAATGCTTTATTAAAATTTAAAAATATACAAATCTTTTTAAGTGTGGATGCTATCGGTGATGCACAAGAATATATCAGACATAATAGTGTGTGGAAAACTACTGATGATAGTGCGAGAACTTGGCTACAATGGATGAAAGACAACTCTGATACCGTAAATGTATCCTGGGGACCAACTTGGTCTATTCTTAATGCTCCTTATTTTAGAGACATTTGTAATTGGTGGTTGACCCTTAAAAACGAAATACTACAATCTGATGTGTTGTGTGATAAATCTGGACAAGTAGAATCTAATTTTCTATTTTATCCAACATACTATCAAATGGCATTATCACCTGACAGTGCTACTTATGTCGCAGATGCAATTGCATACCTTGATGAACTAAAGAATAGTGAATTGCATGGTAAAATGACTATAATCAATATGGTAAAGGGATATATTAAATGTTACGAGAATTCGGCAGATATGACACCGGAATTTAAAAAGCACTATCGAGACAAATTTGTAGACATCACAGTCACGCTAGATGGATATAGAAATCAAAGCATAGAAGAAAGTCTGCCAAAGGTATATAACTCTTTAAAAAGTCACTTTACTGATGCTCTTCCTAAGAAGACATTTGGACTTATTCAAATGGATAAAACTGCACAACTTTATAGAAGTCTTCAAAAGTAACTTTTAAACTTTACGATTAACAATCATTTGATTCTTAATATATTGTTCAATGTAATCTTTCCAACTATTACAACAAGACATATCACCAGGAATCAATACTCTAGTATTCAATGTCATAACTAGTTTAATATATTCA
>Ga0209816_1002534_pt1 | contig 12899 bp, 6 predicted proteins | sample CoawatmetaG01DNA_FD_187509 | JGI IMG/M metagenome (GOLD analysis project Ga0209816, IMG submission 187509) | Marine microbial communities from the West Antarctic Peninsula - Coastal water metaG017-DNA (SPAdes) (version 2) | ecosystem: Environmental > Aquatic > Marine > Coastal ... | reverse complement strand
GCGTTCAGCTGCGTGCTGACGGCGGCATGGCATGAGACGGACACGGGCACGGGCAACCTCCTTCACGACAAAGCGGGAAGGTCAGTCTGCCTCAACCGGCGCCAGCCCGCGCCCATGGGATCTTTTTTGTTGCGCGGGCAAAGCGCGGGCGGGCATCGTCGTCACCGAATAGGGAAGGGTTGGGTATGCGGGCGATGGTGGCGGCAGCGGTATTGGGGGCAGGCGCGCTGGCGATGGCAGGGCCGGCGATGGCCGCGACCGGGGCGCAGACGGCCGACCAGCTCGCGGCGCAGGCGCTGGCGATGCAGCAGGCGGGCGATCCGGGCGAGGCCGCGCCGGTGGCGTATGACGTGTCCTTTCCCAATGCGGTGCATCACGAGGCGCAGGTGACCGCGACGTTCCGCGGCGTGCCGGCGGGGCCGCTGCGCGTGCAGATGGCGCGTTCGTCGCCGGGGCGATATGCGATCCACGAATTCGCGAAGAACGTCTATGCGGTGTCGGCGAAGGATGGGCACGGGCGGCCGCTCGCGCTGACGCGGACTGATCCTTATGGCTGGACGGTGGCGGGCCATGACGGCACCGTGGTCGTCACCTACACGCTGTTCGGCGACTGGGGTGACGGAACCTACGCGCAGATCGATGCTACCCACGCGCATCTCAACATGCCGGCGACCTTCCTGTGGGCGACCGGCTATGACTCCAAGCCGATCCGCGTGCGCTTCCACGCCTTCGACCCCAAATGGCGCGTCGCGACGCAGCTGCCCGCGGGCAAAGCGGAGGGGACGTATTGGGCGCCGAACTTTCAGTATTTCATGGACAGCCCGACCGAGCTCAGCCCCTTTTCGCTGCGCCAGTGGCCGATGACCGACGCGACCGGCAAGACGTATCTGATCCGGCTGGCGGTGCATCACATGGGGACGGAGGCGGAGGTCGACACCTATGCCGCCAAGACGAAGCGGGTGATCGCGCAACATTATGCTCTGTTCGGCCGTGCGCCGCGCTACGATTACGGCACCTATACCTTCATCGCCGACTATATGCCGCAGATCGCGGGCGATGGGATGGAGCATCGCAACTCGACGATCATCACCCAGCCGCGGGGGCTGGCCGAGGCGAATTACGCGCAGCTCAATACGCTGAGCCACGAGTTCGTCCACAGCTGGAACGTCGAGCGGCTGCGCCCGGCCGAGCTGGAGCCGTTCGACTTCACGCGCGCCAATCCGACGCCGAGCCTGTGGTTCGCGGAAGGCTTCACGCAATATTACGGGCCGCTGCTGATCCGTCGCGCGGGCGAGAGCAGCGTCGACGATTTCCTGCGCGGGCTGGGCGGCACGCTGAACGGCGTCGTCAACGGCAGCGGGCGGCGGTATGGCGGGCCGGAGGAGATGAGCCTGCGCGCGCCCTTCGTCGATGCGGCGAAGTCAATCGACCGGACCAACCCCAACATCTTCATTTCCTATTATCCGTATGGCGCCGTCGTGGCGTTGGCGCTCGATCTTCAGCTGCGGCAGCGGTTTCCGGGCGTGACGCTCGACAGCTATATGCGGCATTTGTGGGAGACGCGGGGCGATGCCGAAAAGCCCTATACGCCCGCCGACCTGGAGCGTGGCCTCGCCGAGGTGACGCGCGATCCGGCGTTCGCGAAGGGCTTCTTCGACCGATATGTCCATGCGAGCGGGCTGCCCGATTTCGCGCCGCTGCTGGCCCAGGCGGGGCTGGCGATGCAGCCGCGCGCGCCCGGCGCGGCCTGGGCGGGGTTTGCGCTGAAGGCGGATGAGGGTGGAAGCGGGGTGGCGATCGCCGCTCCGCCCGCGCCGTCTTCGCCGGCCTATGCGGCGGGCCTGGAGGAGGGCGATGTGTTGCTGAGCGTCGGCGGCATGCCCGCCAATTCGGCCGAGGATGTGATGGCGCTGCTCGCCTCGCACAAGCCGGGTGATGCGGTGCCGGTCCGCTATCGCCAGCGTGGGGTCGAGCGGACGGCGACGCTGCGTTTGGCCGTCGATCCCGCGTTCACGGTCGTGCGCGGCGAGACGGTGGGGGCGGCGGTGACGCCGGCGCAGCTGGCGTTCCGCAAGGCGTGGCTGGGGAATTGAGGGGTCACGCGAAGCCGCGAAGACGCGACGATGATGTGTTTGCCGCGATTGCGGCTCTCCATTCGTGTCGAAGGATGAGACAGTGCGCTGCCGCGCACGAGACATCTTCGCGTCTTCGCGTCTTCGCGTCTTCGCGTGAACCCTCAGTGCGCCGACGCCCCGCTCGCGCCGATGCCGGTTTCGGCGCGGACGCGCTGGGCGGGATAGCCCCCGCGGTCGATCGCGGCGCGGGGCGAGGTGTCGAGGATCGAGACGAGCCAGATCGTCAGGAAGGCGATCGGCATCGAGATGATCGCGGGCGAGGAATAGGGGAAGATCGCACTCTCGTGGCCGAGGATCGTGACCCATACCGCGGGCGACAGGATGGTGAGCCCCACCGCGAGGACGAGGCCCAGCGTGCCGCCTGCGACGACGCCGCGCGTGGTGGCGCCCGGCCAGAGCAGCGACAGGATCAACACCGGGAAATTGCCCGACGCCGCGACCGCGAAGGCGAGGGAGACCATGAAGGCGACGTTCTGCTTCTGGAACACGATGCCGAGCAGGATCGCGACCGCGGCGAGCACCAGCACGGTGCGGCGCGAGACAGCGAGTTCGGCGGCGCTGTCCGCCTGTCCCTTGCGGAAGACGGTCGCGTAGAGATCGTGGCTGACCGCCGACGCGCCTGACAGGGTGAGGCCGGCGACGACCGCGAGGATGGTGGCGAAGGCAACGGCGGAGATGAACCCCAGGAACAGGTTGCCGCCGACCGCCTGCGCCAGATGGATCGCGGCCATGTTGGTGCCGCCGATCAGCACGCCGTCGCCGTCGAGATAACCGGGGTTGGTCGCGACCAGCACGATCGCGCCGAAGCCAATGATGAAGGTAAGCAGGTAGAAATAGCCGATCCACCCCGTCGCCCACAGCACCGACGTGCGCGCCGCCTTGGCATCGGGGACGGTGAAGAAGCGCATCAGGATGTGCGGCAGGCCGGCGGTGCCGAACATCAGGGCCATGCCGAATGAGATCGCCGACACGGGATCCTTGATGAAATTGCCGGGCCCCATGATCGATCCGCCCTTGGCGGCGGCCTCTGCGGGGGACAGGCCGGTGGCGGCGGCGAGGCCCGTCTTCACCTCGACCGCGCGGGCGAAGAGCGCTTCGGGGCTGAAGCCGAATTGCGCGAGGACCATCAGCGCCATGAAGGTGGCAGACCCCAGCAGCAATACTGCCTTGATGATCTGGACCCAGGTGGTCGCGGTCATGCCGCCGAACAGGACGTACAGTGTCATCAGCACGCCGACGATGCCGACCGCATATTCGTAGCGCAGGCCGAAGAGGAGTTTGATGAGCTGGCCCGCGCCGACCATCTGCGCGATGAGGTAGAAGAGCACGACGACGAGCGTGCTGGTCGCCGCGAAGCTGCGCACCGGGGCTTGCGCGAAGCGGAAGCTGGCGACGTCGGCGAAGGTGTATTTGCCGAGGTTGCGCAGGCGTTCGGCCATCAGGAACAGGATGATCGGCCAGCCGACGAGGAAGCCGATCGAATAGATGAGGCCGTCATAGCCATCGGTGAAGATCTGCGCCGAAATGCCAAGGAAACTGGCGGCGGACATATAGTCGCCGGCGATGGCGAGGCCGTTCTGGAAGCCGGTGATGCCGCCACCCGCGGTGTAGAAATCCGCGGCGGTGCGCGTGCGCCGCGCCGCCCAGCGGGTGATGCCGAGCGTGAAGAGCGCAAAGGCCGCGAACATCGCAATCGCGGTCCAGTTGGTCGGCTGCTGCCGGGTCTGGCCCGCGATGGCGTCGGCATAGGCGGGGCCGGCGGCGAGGAGGAGGGCGCCGACGGCGAACGCTGCGATCCGGCGGCTCATGCGCCATGGTCCGCGTACAGGGCGGCGAGCGCAGCGTCGTAATCGCGATTGGCGCGCGTGACGTAGAGGCCCGTGAGCAGGATCGCGAGCAGGATCAGCGCGAAGCCGATCAGGATACCGAGCGAGGTGACGCCGCCTGCCCTGATCGGCTGGGCGAGGAAGGGCTTGTCGAAGGCGATGAGCGCAACGAAGCCGAAATAGGCGACGAACATGATGGTGGCGAGCATCCAGCCGAAGCGGCCGCGCGCCTGGACGAGCCGTCGGTAGCGGGGATCGCTCGCGATGCGCTGCGCCTGGTCGTCGGTCATCCTGTCCCCCGTTCCCACCCGGCGCGTCGCGGCCGGATCGGTTGCGCTATCATGACGCGGCGACGGCGCGGCGCAAGGGTGGTTGTTGGGGGTGACTGGTGTGTGGTGGGTCGGACGGGGTGCTGCCTTTCTTTCGTCATCCCGGCGCACGCCGGGATCCATGGATGCGGTGTCGCTAACGACTCTCGCGCCACCCTGCATACCGTGACCATGGATCCCGGCGTGCGCCGGGATGACGAATTGGGGGCGTGGCCGTGCCGAGTGTTGCGCGATGGCGGTGTGCTGGTCGCACTCTTCTTCGTCATTCCCGCGTAGGCGGGAATCCAGACTGGCTGGCCTTTCGGGTCTATCGCTGTGGTTCGGAGGTTATGGATTCCCGCCTTCGCGGGAATGACGGGGGTTGTGGGGCCAGGGGTGCTTTTGACACTACTGCCCGCTGCCCGCTGCCCGCTGCCCGTTGCCCGTCGCACGCCGCTTGCCGCTTGCCGCTTGCCGCTTGCCACCTTCCGCCCGCCTACCGACGAAACCCGCGCATCGGGCCGCCCGCCCGCGCTCTCCAAAATGACGAAAACTTCATCTGGTTGCCATGGGGGGGACAGGCCGGTGCGGGCATGTCGATAGGATGGGTTGGTTTGCGTCGCGATCGATACGGCATCATCTTGCCTGGGTGGGCGGGATCGCGCTCGGCGTGGTGGCGGTGATGGCGGGCGTGGCGGCGCTGGCGGGGTTCTTCGATCGCGATCCGGTCGTGTTGCTGCCCGCGGAAGGCACGGCGCGGCCCGTCGCTGCGCTGTATCTGTCGGGCGATATGGGGCTGCGCTTCGGCCCCAATCCCACCACGACCCGCACGCTGGCGGCGAACGGCGTGACCGTCGTCGCGCTGAAATCGCCGACACTGTTCCGCTTTCACCGCACGCGCGGCGAGGTGGACCGGATCGTGGCCGATGCGGTACGGACCGCGCTCGCGCGCAGCGGGGCGTCGCGGATCGTGGTGATCGGGCAATCCTATGGCGCGGACATCCTGGAAACCGGGCTGGCGGCACTGCCGCCGGCGCTGCGCAGCCGCATCGCGGGCGCGGTGCTGGTGGTGCCGGGCGAGAGCGTGTTCTTCCGCGCCGACCCCTCGGGCCTCGGCTATCGCGGCATGCCCGACCATATCGGCGCGGCGTCGCTCGACCGGCTGGACTGGCTGCCGGTGACCTGCATCTACGGCCGCGACGAGCAGGACAGCGCCTGTCCCGACGTCCACCTGCCGCATGCGACGATCATCGCGATGCCCGGCGGGCATTTCCTGGACAATGATCGCAAGGGCCTGTTCGCGCATGTGCTGACCGCGATCCGGCAGGACGTGCCCGGGGCGTTTCGGTGAGCACACCCGCGCACGCGCCGCGCGGCGCGTCTGGCGGCGCGTCCCGGCTCGACCGGTGGCTGGATGCGGGCGGCGCCTTCGTCGCGCGACATCGGCGCGAGCTGGTGATCGCCGCGGTGCTGCTGGTCGCCGCCATCGGGTTCGAGGCGCTGCACCTGGTGCTGCGCGAGGTGCATCTGCGCGACGTGCGCGCGTCGCTGGCGGCGGTGCCCGATACGCGGATCGCCGCGAGCCTGGCGCTGACGGTGACGAGCTATCTGATGCTGACCGGCCTCGACTGGGTCGCGCTGCGCGCGGTGGGCAAGCCGCTGCCGTGGCCAATCGCGGCGGCGGGGTCGTTCACCAGTTACACGCTGAGCCACAATCTGGGGCTGTCGCTGCTGACCGGCGGGTCGGCGCGGTTGCGGCTGTACAGTGCCGCCGGCCTGACCTTCGGCGAGGTGGCGCAGGTGGCGGCGATCTGCGCGATCGCCTTTTGGGCGGGCGTCGCGGGGGCGGCGGGGTTCGGGCTGGTCGTGGGACAGGGCGTGACGCTGGGGCCCGTGACGCTCGATCCCGCCTGGGCGCGGGCGCTGGGCGGCGGCCTGCTGGCGCTGCTCGCGATCCTGCCGGTGCTGCGCGCGCGCGGCGTCGCGATGCTGGGGCCGGAGCGGCTGGGCGTGGCGCTGCCGAGCCTCAGGCAGATGGGCGCGCTGGCGCTGCTGTCGCTCGCCGACCTCAGCGCGGCATCGGCGGCGCTGTTCGTGCTGGTGCCGGGGGCGGCGGCGCACGCCTATCCCGCCTTCGTCGTCGCTTATGCGGTGGCGGTGGTGGTGGCGCTGGTGCTGCACGTGCCGGGGGGCCTCGGCGTGTTCGAGACCATGGTGCTGGCGACGGTGCCGGGCGACCGGCCGGCGCTGTTCGCCGCGCTGCTGCTGTATCGGCTGATCTATTATCTGTTGCCGCTGATGGTCGCGGCGATCGGCATTGCGGCGGCGGAGGGGTGGCGGCTGCGCCATCCGATCCGACGCGGCCTGTCGTATGTCGATCGCGCCGGGCAGTTGCTGGCGCCGACCGCCGTCACCGCCTTGGTGTTCGTCGCGGGCTTCATCCTGCTCGTGTCGGGGGCGCTGCCGGGGGTGAAGGACCGATTGTCCGACCTCGACGACATGCTGCCGCTGCCGTTCATCGAGGGCTCGCACATGGCGGGCAGCCTGATCGGTACGGCGATGCTGCTGGTCGCGCCCGCGCTCAATGCGCGGCTGCGGTCGGGCTTTGCGGCGGCGCGACTGCTGTTGATCGGCGGCGCGCTGTTTTCGCTGATGAAGGGCCTCGATTACGAGGAGGCGGCGCTGCAGCTGATCGTCGCGGGCGTGCTGCAATATTGTAGGGCGAGCTTCTATCGCGAAGGCGGCATCCTGACCGATCGGCCGCACTGGCCGTGGCTGGTCGCTGCTGCGGCGGCGCTGGCGCTGAGCGTCTGGGCGGGGTTCTTCGCGTACAAGCGCACGCCCTATAGCGACGATCTGTGGTGGCATTTCGCGCTGAACGGCAATGCGCCGCGGTTCCTCCGCGCGAGCTTTGCGGCAGGCGTGCTGCTGACCGCGGCGTCGGTGTACCAATTGCTCACCGGCAGCCGGACGAAGAGCCTGCCCGAAAGCGTCATCCCCGAAGACGCGATCGCGGCGGCGCGCGCGGACAGTCCGCGCACCGATGCGGCGCTGGCCTATACCGGCGACAAGAGCTTCATCGTATCGGCGGCGGGCGACGCATTCCTGATGTACCGCGTGCGCGGGCGCAGCTGGGTGGTGATGGGCGATCCCGTCGGGCCGGTCGCGGCGTGGAGCGAGCTCGTCTGGAGCATCCGGCGGGCGTGCGATGCGCGCGCGGGGCGGCTGTGCTTCTACCAGGCGAGCGAGCGGATGCTGCCCTTGTTCGTCGAGCTGGGGCTGCATGCGATCAAATATGGCGAGGAGGCGCATGTGGCGCTGGATCGCTTCACGATCGCGGGGCCGCGCGCGAAATCGCTGCGTCATGCGGTGCGGCGCACCGAGGCGGCGGGGGCGGTCTTCTCGGTCGAACCGGCGCGTGCGGTGCCGGCGTTGATCGAGGACATGCGCGCCGTGTCCGATGCGTGGCTGGCGGCGAAGGCGGGGCGCGAGAAACGGTTCAGCCTGGGCGCGTTCGACCCGGCGTACCTCGCGCGTTTTCCGGTGGCGCTGGTGCGGGTGGAGGGGCGGATCGTCGCCTTCGCGAACATCTGGGTATCGGGTGACGGCGAGGAGGCATCGTGCGACCTGATGCGCCACCATCCCGATGCGCCCTATGGCACGATGGAGATGATGATGGTGCGCCTGATCGAATGGGCGCGCGGGCAGGGCTATGAACGGTTCAACCTGGGCATGGCGCCGCTGTCCGGCATGCCGAGCGGGCGGCTGGCGCCGGTATGGGCGCAGCTGGGCCATGCCCTGTTCGCCAATGGCGAGCGCTTGTACGGCTTTGCGGGGTTGCGTGCGTTCAAGGCGAAATACGGGCCGGACTGGGTGTCGCGCTATATCGCGACGCCGCCGGGCGCGGCGATGCCGCGGGTGTTGATCGATCTCGCACGACTGGTAAGCGCGTAAGGGGTGGTGTGCTTGCCATTATCCCCGTTCGCCCTGAGCCTGTCGAAGGGCGGGTGTCTCATGGCGAGCTGCCCCTCGTGGAACCCCGTGCTTCGACAGGCTCAGCACGAACGGTTTTCGCAACGGTTCTACAGACGGCGTGCGTGCGGTAGGGTCTCCGCATGACCGACGATCCCACAGGCCGCGCGATGCGGCGGCGCAGCGTATTGTTCATGCCGGCTTCCAATCCGCGCGCGATGGCGAAGGCGCGCGATCTGGCGTGCGATGCGGTGATCCTCGACCTGGAGGATGCGGTGGCGCCGGAGGCGAAGGACGTCGCGCGCGCGGCGGCGCTGGCCGTTGCGGCGGAAGGGTTCGGCGGACGTGCCTGCGCGGTACGGATGAACGCGCTCGATACCCCATGGGGCGCGGACGATGCGGCGGCGCTGGCGGCGGCGCCGGGCGTGGCCGCGGTGGTGGTGCCCAAGGTCGGGTCGGCGGCGGATCTTGCGGCGGTGCGCGCGGCGCTGGGCGCGGACGGCCCGCCGATCTGGGCGATGATCGAGACGTGCGGGGCGGTGCTGCGCTTGCCTGAGATCGTCGGCGCGGCGGCGGCGACGCGGACCGAGCTGCTGATCGCAGGCACCAACGATCTGGCCAAGGAAATGCGCTGCCGGGTCGATGGCGGGCGCACTCCGCTGGTGCCCGCGCTGGTGCAGCTGGTGATCGCAAGCCGCGCGGCGGGGCTGGTGGTGCTGGATGGCGTCTACAATGCCTTCCGTGACACGGCAGGCTTTGCAGCGGAGTGCGAGCAGGGCGCGATGCTGGGGTTCGACGGCAAGACGCTGATCCATCCGGTCCAGGTCGAGGCAGCCAATGCGGCGTTCGCGCCCTCGGCAGAGGCGGTGGCCTGGGCGGAGCGCGTGGTCGCGGCGTTCGCGGCACCCGAGGCGGTGGGGAAGGGGGCAATCCCGCTGGACGGCGCGATGGTGGAGCGGCTGCACCTCGCCGAGGCGAAGCGGGTGTTGGCGTTGGTGGACGCGGGAGCGGGGTGATCCCCCGCCGTTCGCCCTGAGCCCGTCGAAGGGCTGCTATCCACCAGCGTGACGTTTGCGGCCACCCGCCCTTCGACAGGCTCAGGGCGAACGGTTGGAGGTGTATGGCCTACCCCGCCAGAATCGTCCGTATCCGATCCGCGATGATGTCCATTGCGAAGGGCTTGGTCATCAGCGCCATATTGGGGCCGAGCGGGCCGTTGCCGATGACGGCATTTTCCGCATAGCCGGTGATGAACAGCACTTTGAGATGCGGCAGCATCTCGATCGCGGCGTCGGCGACCTGGCGGCCGTTCATCTGGCCGGGCAGGCCGACGTCGGTGATGAGCAGGTCGACATGCGCGCCGGTGCCGAGCAGGCGCAGCGCGGAGGGTCCATCGCCCGCCTCCAGCACGACATGGCCCATCTCTTCGAGGATCTCGACCACCAGCATGCGGATCGTCGGTTCGTCGTCGACGACCATGACGCTGTGCCGCCCCTCGACCGGCGCGGCGGCGGTATCGAGCGCGACCGCGCCGTCGTCGTCGCTCGCATCGCCGTAATGGCGGGGCAGATAGATGCACATCGTCGTGCCCTGCCCAACCTCCGAATAGATGCGCACCTGCCCGCCCGACTGGCGCGCGAAGCCGTAGATCATCGAGAGGCCAAGGCCCGTGCCCTCGCCCATCGGCTTGGTGGTGTAAAAGGGGTCGAAGGCGCGCGCCTGCACCTCGGGCGTCATGCCGGTGCCGGTGTCGGTGACGCACACGGACAGATATTGCCCGGGTTCGAGGTCGCGTTCGCGCGCGGAGCGCTGGTCGAGCCAGCGGTTGGCGGTTTCGATCGTGATCCGGCCGCCCTCCGGCATCGCGTCGCGTGCGTTGATGCAAAGGTTCAGGATCGCGTTTTCGAGCTGGTTGGGATCGACCATCGCGGGCCATATGCCCGCCGCGCCGACCACCTCCAGCGTGACGCCGGGGCCGACGGTGCGCTGGATGAGGTCGCTGAGATCGGCGATCAGCCGGTTGACGTCGGTCGGCTTGGGATCGAGCGTCTGACGGCGCGAAAAGGCGAGCAGCCGGTGGGTCAGCGCTGCCGCACGCCGCGTCGCACCGAGCGCAGCGGTGGCGTAGCGATCGAGGTCGCCGATGCGCCCCTGCGCGACGCGCACCTGCATCATCTCGATCGCGCCAGAGATGCCGGTGAGCATGTTGTTGAAATCGTGCGCCAGACCGCCGGTGAGCTGGCCGACCGCCTCCATCTTTTGCGCCTGCCGCAGATGCGCCTCGGCGACCATCAGCGCGTGCGTGCGCTCCTCGACCTGCTGTTCGAGGGAGGCGGTGAGCGCGCCCAATTCCTGTTCGACGCGGCGGCGTTCGGTCGCGTCGCGGGTGCGTTCGGCGACGTCGCGGATGAAGGCGATCTCGTCGGGCAGCCAGGGCCGGGGCACGGCGTTGTTGAGGTAGAGAAGCGCGACGAAATCGCCCCGTTCGGTGATCGGCATGTTGACGAAGGACACAGCGGCCAGGCCCTTCAGCCCCTCGGCCGTGTCACGCGTGCGCGGGTCGTCGTAGACGTTGCCGATCGCGACCGTCTCGCCGCGCTTCAGGTCCTCGATATACGAACCATAATCGCGAAAGTGCAGCAGACCGGGCAAGGGCTGGATGCCGGGCGCGCACCAGGGGCGCGTCGCGACGATCGTTTCGGCCTCCGCGTCGATCGTGCCGTAGCCGCAGCGGCTGACGTCGAACAGGCGACCGAGGATTTCGACCGCGGCAAAGGCGAGGTCGTCGGGATCGCCCGCCGTGCGCAGCCGGTCGTTGAGCTCGACCAGCGCCTGCAGGCGGAGTTCGGCGCTCTTGCGCGCGTCGATGTCGAAGCTGATGCCGGGAAAGCGGATCGCGCGGCCCACATCGTCGAGCTGCGCCTGTCCGCGCGCGGCGACCCAGCGGGCGCGGCCGTCGGGCTGGGTGAGGCGATAGTCGCTTTCGAAGGGCGCACCGCTCGCCAGCGCCTCGGCGATCTCGGCCTGGACGCGGGGCAGATCGTCCGGGTGGATGCCGCCGAAGAAGCGTTCGATCGCCGTGCCGCGGGCCGCGTCGTCGGGATCGACGCCGTACAGGCGGGCGAAGGCGGGGTCGGCGGTGATCCGGTCGGCCACCACGTCCCAGTCCCAGCTGCCGACGCTGGTCGCTCCGGCGATCTGCGGGTCGTTGTGGGGCATAAGCGGCCTGTAACTCATCGAAACGGAAGGATTGTTGGTTAGGAACGCTGCCCCAACGCGTGATGGCGGCAGGCGATCCGACCGTCAGCGCTGCGTCGCCTCGATCGCCTCGCGCGACCAGCCGCCCCCCATCGCCTGGTACAGCTGCGCATAGGCGGTCAGGCGATCGGCGCGCGCCTGCACCAGTGCCAGTTCGGCGGTGAGCAGGCCGCGCTGCGCATCCAGCTGATCGATGTACGACGTATAGCCGGCGCGATAGCGGTTGGTGGCGTTGCGTAGCGCGGCGGCGAGCGCATCCACCTGCAAGCCGAGCGCGGTCGCCTGTTCGCCCGAGCGCTGGACGCCGGCGAGGGCGTTGTCGACCTCCTGGAACGCGACGAGCGCGGTGCGGCGATAGGCGGAGGCGGCCTGGTCGCGGCGCGCGGTCGCGGCATCGCTCTGCGCGCGCAGGCGGCCACCGTCGAAGATCGGCGACAGGATGCTTGCGCCGATCGAGAAGACGCCGATCGGATCGGCGAGCTTGGTCGACAGGACGACGCCCGCGCTGCCGGTGAGCGCGATATTGGGCAGCATCGCCGCGCGGGCGCTGTCGAGGCTGCGGTCGGCGGCGACCAATGTCTGTTCGGCCTGGAACAGGTCCGGGCGGCGGCGCAACAGGTCGGCGGGCAGGCCGTCGGGGATCGGCGGCGGCGTCAGCCGGTCGAGCGGGGCGCCGCGGGGGATCGCGCCGGGGTTCTCGCCGAGCAGCAGCGACAGCGCATTCTCCTGCCGGCTGATCGCGAGCTGCGCGGCGGGGACGAGCTGCTGCGTGGCGCGATATTCCGCCTCCGCCTGATGCAGTTCGAGGTTGGAGGTATAGCCAGCTTCCGCGCGGCGGCGCGCGATGCGGAGCGCTTCGGTGCGCGCAGTGAGCGTCTGTTGCGCGACCGCGAGCCGCTGGTCGAGTGCGCGGAGGGCGATGTAATTGCTGGCGACGCCGCTGGCGATGGCGAGGCGGACGGTGTCGCGCGCGCCTTCGCTGGCGAGCAATTGCGCCTGGGCGGCGCGGCTTGCTGCACGGAGGCGGCCGAACAGGTCGAGATCGTAGCTGGCGGTGATCAGCGGCTGTGCGCCGAGGGCGTCGCTGGGCGTGCCGAACGGGCTGACCGTCTGGCCGGTGGTCGACGGCAGGCTGCCGCCGAGTGTCGGCGTGCGTTGCGCGGCGGCGAGGCGCGCGGCGGCGCGCGCTTCGTCGATGCGCGACGCGGCGAGCGCGAGGTCGACGTTATTGGCCAGCGCGCGCGCGACGAGATCGGTGAGGACGGGGTCGCCGAACGCGTTCCACCAGTCGGCCCGAATGGGTTGGCCCTGGCCGAGCGTGGTGCGCCAGGCCGGGGGCGGGGCGACGGCACTGGCGCACCACGCTCGGCCAGGGCCAACCCATTCGGGCCGACTGGTGG
>Ga0209816_1002530_pt1 | contig 12913 bp, 23 predicted proteins | sample CoawatmetaG01DNA_FD_187509 | JGI IMG/M metagenome (GOLD analysis project Ga0209816, IMG submission 187509) | Marine microbial communities from the West Antarctic Peninsula - Coastal water metaG017-DNA (SPAdes) (version 2) | ecosystem: Environmental > Aquatic > Marine > Coastal ... | reverse complement strand
GATTTCAACGTTATTTTGCCTGTGAGCGATTTCAGCTTCTTCAAGCTTGATCTTAGTAATGACTTCTCTAACTTTGTCATCAATTCTGACCATCTCAAGAGTATATCTATCTTCATTAATATGCTCCTGTTCCCACTTCAACTCCAAGGACCTTTTTTGTTTGTATAGGTCTTGTATCATCTATAACCTCCTCAAAAGTTATTCGATTAATTACAGGGTCATATAACTGCCCCATATGTTCCCAGATAATACTTTTTTCTCCGAGTTTGTCAAGGATTGACTGTTCAAGAGAAATAGGGTTATCTTCAGCTAAAATTTTAAATTTAGCATGATGCTCGTACGCCCATATATTTACTAGGAAATTTTTCATGTTCACACCTTATAATTAAAAAAAGGGCCGTTTTTAGGCGGCCCCTTAATATTCTATTTATTAGTTACCTTCAACTCCGAAAATACCTCTATAGTCAGATACACCGAAAGAATATCTTTCTCTCGCTTTGTATCTTACGTTTCCTGTTGAGAAATCACCTTCCATTTTCGTTTGGATAGGTAGTCTTTCAAAGTACTTCATACCATTTGGTACATCAGTGATGATGTAGAAAGAATCAATGTCTGTTAGGTAATGGTTTACTCTGTAACCTTCAGGTACCATTCCCATGTTTTTAAGTGCATTGATGTCATTGTCTGCAGTACCAGTTCTACCTTGAGATTTTAATAGTCTCTCAGCGTTGAATTGGTTTTCAGAAGGAACAATCATTTTCATTCCTCTAGCTGCAATCTTTAACCCTCTTTCATCAGTCATTCCAGCGATGTCTATCATAGACTGCTCCAATGATGTTTCGTTAAGGTCTGCTTGTGTTGCTAACGTGTTAGACACAGTGCCAGCAATAGTCGGGTGGGCAGTGCTAAATAAATTAACATTGTCACCTGATTGGAATGCATTTGCTGCTGCAATTCCAGGTAGACCTTGGTTTAACGGTGTAGCAGATTTAATCTGTTTTGCGTTAGCCATAGATCTTGCTAGTGCTTTTGTGTATCTAGACGCAAGTCTATCATACAAGTTATCTTCCATAGCTTCTTCTGTTAAAGCAAATGCAAGAGCCACAGTTTCGTTTGTGTATCTCGCAGTGTATGTTTCTTGTGCGTTGTCAAATGCAACTGCAGAACCCTCAGGTTTTACATAAGCATTGGCAAAGCCAGATAACATTACTTCTTCTTCAAAAGCTCTGTCTGATGTTTCCTTCGCATAAATTTCTTCATGCTCAGAATCGTATCTTTTATACTCAAGGCCGAACAAGGCGTTTAAACCTGGCTCAAGCTCTTTTACGAGTTGTTGTCGTGATATAGCCATTATTTATACTCCTTATATTCCGACCACGCCAGATCCCAGTAAGTGAGTATTTATCATCACTCTAAAATTAGGATTAGCAAAAGCAAAGTCCTGATTTTCTGGATCTCTAGATAGACCGATTATTTTTAGTTGTTGAACAGTTTGAGCGATCGAACCTTGATCTAACTCCATACCAGATACACCGTTAATAGTGGTACCTGCTGCGGGTGTAGCTACATCTGCTGTCGAAAAAATATCCGCTTGAGACATTGCGCTAGCCGCTGCGTTTGATTGAACTTCAAACATTTGGTAAGGACTGTCGTATACAAACGCTTCGATTGCACCACCGTTAGCTGGAGTTATCCCGCCAGGGTATGCGTTTCTAAACGTAGGTTTTTGTGTTGTTGGGTCATCGTAAAAACACCCCCAGAATGCGCCGAGATTAGAAGTATTACCTGCTGTAGTAATATCTACAAATCCTCCTGCTGTTCCTATAACTAAAGAACCTTGAAACATCAATGAAGCGTCTCCAGGTAAAATGTTATATTGAGTCATTCCAGTGGAATCATCTTGCTGACCGACACTTTTCAACGGTCTAAGACCGAAAGCTGCATCTTGATTAGCCATATTATTTATCCTCTGTTTGTAACTATTTCTAGCTACGATTAATTTAAATTCGTTGGGTCGTAATTGTTAAAAAACTATTACTTACCACCGAAAGATTTGCTAGAGCGACTATCATAACTGATAGGCATGCTCGGGTGCTGATCCTTCAGTAGATCGTTCTTAACTCCGTCAGCTCTTTCCTTAGCTTTATCTGAATAAAACTTGGATCTAGCTTCTGCGATCTCGTTAGGTATTCTGGCCAGCAACAGACCTCCAACTCCGATGATTCCCTTGTATTTGCCATCTCCCACAATTGGAAAACTGGTAGCTTCATATTCGTCGGCTCTAACTAATTCATATCCTGATCTTAATTTACCAGCAATATTTTTAGTGTCGTCGAATCCTAGGCTTTCAGCTCTAATCCATCTGTGTCGGAATCCATCCGGCGGCGCTGGGGCATCTAAAGCATTTGGTTCTTTCCATTCAACAGGATGCTGTGTAGCTTCTCTGCTGTTGGATGCACGGGAGTCTCTTACTACTTCTTCTGTAACCTCCGATTTAATTTCTTCAGTCACGTTAGTTTCATTTTTTTTCATATGCGATTACTCCTCTATGTTTAATTGTTTAGCATATTCTTCAAGTGGCACATTCAATTTTCTAGCAATTGCTACCTGTGATGATGTGAGTTGCACAGTTCTGCGACCAGCCTTTTTAACACCTCTGGTAGCCGAAGCTACATTTTGAGTAGGTTTAGTCGTTGATTCTGTAGTCTTACCAAATTTGTGGGGAAATTCAAGTTTTATTCTTCTATCTAATTCCACATAATAATCACCAGATTGGGGGTCGTAGCCTTCTTCTTCTACTAATTTCTTATGTAGACTAAAAGCTGTGTAAGTCATAGGTTCATCTTTGCCAAACCATGAATTATTGTCTGCCCATTCTGTTGCCCTAGCATCGGGTTTTGGTGTTTCTTGTTGAATAACGGGTTGTTTGATTGGTTGTTTTATTTCTCTTTGTTCTTGATCAGCTTGCTTAACTTTCATCTCAGATAATCTAGCTTCTTCATAACCTAATTTAGCTATTTCTTTTGAAGCTTCTACTTCTGCTTTGATGTCATTATTTTCTCTAGCATTAACTAATTTAGATTGAGCTGCTTCTATTCCAGAAACAATTCTGTTTTCCATTTCTGAAACAAAACCTTTATCTATTTTAGATAATCTTGCTTTAAGATCTCTTTGTTCAGTTACGACAGATTTAGCATACTTAGTAGACTCGTCTCTTTGACGTTCTGCTTCACGCATACGTTTAGTAAGTTTAGCAATTCTTTTTTTAACACCATCGCTATACTCTTCTAATTCATCTTTTTTTACTTCTTCTTTTACAGGGGCTTCAGTAATTAATTCAGCAGGTTTTTCTTCTACTGCTGGAATTTCTCTAATCTCAACTTCGCCTTCTGGTTTTGTTTCAGGAACATCAACTGGTTGTTGACCTTCTGTTACAGTTTCTTCTGGTAAAATTACTTCGGCTCCAGGACCGTCCGTTGGTAAGTCTATGATCTTATCATTATTGTCGGGCATAGTTTCTCCTATTGGTTAGTATTGATGCAAGATATCCGTTGGATCCTTGACTGTTGCTAAAACTTCGTCATCGTTTAGCAGACGTACTTCACCACCTTCAATTTGAATTCTTGATCCAGAATAACGTGCGAAGACTACCCAGTCTCCTAACTTGCACCATGGTCCAGAATTTTCAAATCTTTTTCCTTTATAAGTTTCAGGTCCCATTGCTATAACGTTTCCAACTTGGGATCCTACTTGTTGTTTTTCTAAAGTAGACTCATTCATAATAAGTCCACCTTTAGTTTTTTCATCCATTTTAAATGGTAAAACTAAAATTCTCCAACCTGTTGGTTGAGGAAGTAAAGAGGTTACATCTTTTTCTTTTTTTGGTTCTGATTTTTTTACACCAACAAGTGGTGTATTAGTTAACTCAATTTTTGGGGTTGAGCTCGTGGATATTTGTGTCTTCATCTTCGTTTTGCTCCTTATCTTTTAGCAGGTTAGAGATTTCCTGTAAAACTAGTTGATATGCTTTTAGTTGTCCTATCATATACTGATATTTGTCCCAATTGTCAACTTGACCATTTATCAGTCCGTTAGAAATACTATCTTGTGTTTCAGAAATTTTTTTCTGCAACTGAAATATTAAATTTACGCCGTCCATTATGTTCCTACTTTCTTCATTGCAGCTTTATGTGATTTTGTAAAACTGGTTCCTTTATTCATAGCTGTTTTCATTTCCTTCATATGTTTTTTTGAATGATGCACACTGTGTTTTTTTAAAGTTTCTTTTTGTTTTGAACTTATAGCCATTATTTATCCTCTTTTAACTGGTATACCACCACTTGGGTAACCAAATTTATTATTTCCCATAACTGGGGAATATCCTGCTGCGTTTGATAGGCCACCGTTAGCCATTTTTTTAGGTACACAATTAGGTACCATTTTTTTACCTTTCTTTTTTTTTCCTTTAGCTTCGTAACCTTTCCAGCAAGCCATTATTTTCCTTTTATCAGATGAGTTGCTTTAAGTCCATAGACGCTAGCAATTACACCAACAAAAATTGTTTGATACCATAACGGTAAATTTCCAAAGTGCACAAAGAATAACTCCATTTTTTCCATGTGTACAGGATTATCTGACCATACAGACCATCCCAGCATGACGATCGGGATTGACAATAAAATCAAAATAAATTCGTCTTTCCAATCTGATTGTCTAGATTCTAAAAGTTTGCCTTGGTAAGCTTCCTCACCTCGAGCCATTTTTGATGCATGCATAAGCTGTGCATCTGACATAGCCATTTTAGTTCTCTGTTTGTTAGCGTAAATTTTACTTCCAGCGGAAACGGCTAATTTAATAGCACTTAACCACATAGCTTAATACCAAGTAGCTTTAACTGGTTTTTTGTCAGGTCTCATTCTTTTAGTACCTCTAACATCTACTGTTTGAGATTCTGTAGGGTTTGTAGTTTCGATAACTACACCACCTGTTGCACAACCGTCTTTTGTAATTCCAGGTCCTACAGTAACTTTTGGTTCTTTAACAAAACCAGATCCTATTTGCCAATTTTTCATTATACTAATCCTCCACCTCTAAAAGCTTTGCCAAGTCCTCTTGATGACATTCCACCACCTTTAAGACTTTTAACAATTCTTTTTTTTTCATCTTTTAAATTTCTTTTACCTTTTTTAGTAAAAGCTTTTTCTGAATCAACTCTTCCAAGTTCTTCCAGTTTATTCATTCTTGATGAGTTCATTATTCTGCTCCTCTAGATTCGTCTCTTCTATCTTTATAGCTTTGAGTCTTTGTAGATTCTTTGCCATCTCTCATACCTAATGATTCGTCAAGTCTATCATTCGCACCTTGTTTCTTAGATCCACTAGCTTTACTAGAGTTAGGGTATCTTTCAACATAAGGTCTATTTCCAAAGTCATTTCTCATAATGTTTTCTCCTATTGATTTTTTACTCTAAATAATCCTGCAAGTCCACCCCTATTTGCCATCATAATTTGATTGTCCTGTATATTACCTGTACCCACAGAACCGCTTCTTCGTGCTTGATTAGCTCTTATTTTGTCTAATGCACTTCTCATATTAAATCCAAGTGATTCTCCTTCAGCGAAATCTTGGTCTACTTCAAGGGTTACTGGGGAAATATAAGGTTCTACTCCATCTGGTCCATCATCAACTTCTTTGTTAATTCTATTATTTAATTTATCTACTTGTATCTGTTCTAATGTTTGAATAGGCGTATCAACCGTAGGATTAAAATCGGCAACCTCCATGTCTTTTAAAGTTTGTATGTCTTTGTCAAGCTGTTTGTTAAATTCTTTTTCTTTTGAAATTGCACCAACAACTGCAGATATTGCTCCTAAGGCACCTAAAACTCCGCTTCCTATTTTAGAAACTTTACTACCAATTGTATAAGCATTTTTTATGTCATTCCATTTATCTTTAAAAGTAGGATTAATCAGATTATCATACTTATCCATTATGGTCATTTCTTTTATTTGGTGGGGACGTAAATTTTTAAGTGGATTAGTATCATCATAACCAAATTTTTCCTTTTCATAATCGGCAAAATTAGAGTACTGTGTTTCTGCTCCATATTTTTCTCTGTTGTCATCATCTTTTGTAAAGTCACTTGTTACTGGTCCAGCAACATCAAGAGGACTTGGTCCGGTAGTTCCACCATCGTCATTACCATAGTCTTCACTACCAAAATCTGAGTCTTTGCCAGCATCCTTTCCACCACCTGCAAATCCTATTCTTCCACCTCTAGCTGCCATGATACCAACAGGTTCACCTGTCATATTTGCGTTAACTGGATTTTCTGCTGTGTTAAATAAAGTTGTTATTGATTGATCGTTGTTTAAAGAATCATTTTGTTGAAACAAATTTAATAATGGATCTGCTTCTTCGGTAACTTCAGCAGTCTCAACTATCTCCTCACTTTCAACAGGCATCACTTCACTTGTACTACCACTCATTAAAACATTATTAACTTGTTCTTCACTCACACCCACTAAAGCTGAAATTGTAGAAGCATCAGCCCCTGTTGCTGCCATCGATTCTATTTGTGAAATAATTTCGGGAGATAAATCTCCGTCTTCTAATTTTTTTCTAAACATAGAAGCAACACCACCTTGGTTCATATTTCTATATCTGTTTTGATTTGCTCTAATATCATTTAGACTATTTTTCCTAGGTACATAAAATTGTCTTTCTTTATATCTAGCTTCTGCTTGCGCTTTAGCTTGGTCATATTTTTTTTGATCTGCAATATATTTTCTTGCTGCGTCGCCTGCATCAGGACCATCCATAACATTTAACCAACCTGGTTTTCTTACAAGAGGTAAATCATTTGGATCAATATTTTGATGCCCTCCTTCACCTGAAGGTCCACCAGCTTCTAATTTTTTTCTAAAAAGATTTCTAATACCATCCATTAACACTTCCACTTTCTTAAAGATTTGTTAATTCTAGAATTAGGATCATTAGCTGTTTTAGCTGATGTTAATTTTTTCTTCATGCCTTTCATTCGGGCACAAAAAGATTTTTTTCTAGATCCACCTTCGGGCTGTGGTGCTTTTAAATTACCGCCAGTAGATTTATTATAAGAGGCACGGCCTTTAGCATTTAATCCACCAGAAGGTGACTTACCTTCTTTTCGAGTCCATGCTGCCGTAGCCATTACGCTTTAGCCTTGTTTTTTTTACTATTTGGAAACCCTGCTTTCATATTAGCATAAGCTTTAGGTGTAATAGTACTTTTAGCTTTACTTTTTGAAGTACCTGCTTTTTTCTTAGCATTGATGTTTGCGTATAGTCCTGGTCCTGCCATAATTAACTCCTAGGTCGTTTTAAGATTCTTACATCTTGTTGTTTCATTTGATCGTTTTTCATTTTAACTTTATTTGACATTTTCTGTTTTTCAAGAGAAGTGCTTGCCCTTAATATAGCTAAATCTTCTTGTTGTTCCATCTTATCTTCTTGAAGATTCTGATTCATCAAACTTTTCATTTTATCTAAGTTCAATCTGTTGTCATCTTCTTTTTGTCGTCTCATATTCTCTTGTGCTTTAAGATCAAGTTCTCTTGCTCTTAGTTTAACCAGTGGATCATTACCTAAATCACCAATTGCTTCTTTTTGTTCTTTAACAAAGTCTTCTGTCATCTCTGCAATCAAAACAGCCTTACGAGATTCAATTTCAATCTGTAATTGTTGTTGTTGAGTTTGCATTTGTTGTTGCATTTGTGGATTAGACTGCATTTGCATCTGCATTTGCGGGTCTTGTTGCATTTGTTGTTGAATTTGTTGAACTTGTGCAATTTTATCTTTAAATTCTAACTGAACTTGCTCATCTGCCATTAAATTCATGTGTTCAAAGATGTTTTTCTCTAATGAAGTCATAATTAACGGGTTATTTTGCGCCATTGATGTTCCCATGAATGATAAATGCGCCGAAATGTGTGCTTGATGGTCTTGACCTGTAAAAGCTTGGAAAGGTTTGCCCCCTAAAGCATCAATATGTTCTAATGCCGGGTTTTTTGGAGCAGGTTTTTCTGGTGGTGGTAAAATTGTGTCAATATTCTTAACACCAATTGCTACATACATGTCTCTATAAGCTTCATACAGATTGTGGATCTGTGGATTTGATTGAGCTAGTTGTAATTCTGTTTGTGCAATAGATACTCTTTGTGTTGCAGAAAATATATTAGGATCTGCTACAGGTAAAACATCTATTTTGTCGTCAAAGTCAGTTTGTTTAACTTCATTGTTTCCACCCACTACATCATATGGATATACTGGAGGTAGGTATGTTGAAAATACATCCGACAACATGCTAAATTCGTTTTTCATAGAAGCATAAAGTCTTTTATGGATCGCTGACATGACCCTTGAACCACGTTCTAAAAGAGCTACAGTTGTACCAACAGCTGCTTGTTGGTTCCCATCACCAACTTGCATGTCAGCAATTGATGCGAATCTCTGTCCTGCTGAAACACAAATACCCATCAACTGTAATAAAGTCTGTGATGGTTCTTTGTATGGCAGCATCATGAAAGCGTCTTTTATATTTCCACCAGGTGCATCTACATCTCTAAATTCACCGGGTTGGATAGATTGAGCATCGTTGTTTACACGAATACCTCTTTGTTTAAATCCTGCAGGTAAATTAGATAATGTACCAGCATCGATTAGTTGTCTAAGTGCAGCTGTTGCCGCTCTTGTTAAACCACCAATCATATGAATCAAACCAAAACCGTAAAAACCTAAACCAGGCAAAAATTTAAAATGCACAAAGTAATCAGTTTTTTTCTTTTTTGGATCGTCTATTTTATAGTTTCTTCTTATAGATAAAACATTTCTTGAAGAGTTATCTACGGTTACAATGTATGGAAGTCTAATTCCTGTTGGCATTCCATCATCGCCTCTATCTTCAAAACCCTCTAGATCTAAATCAACATGGCATTCAATCAAACTATACATCTTGTCATTTTTTTGATAACCTGTTGCTCTAACTCCTTCTAGTTCTCGTTCTTTTTTCTTAACTTCAGATTCATCTTCGTAAGGTGCAAACAATTCTATATCTCTATAGAACCCTGACACTTGTTGTTTACGCAAATCGTTTTCTGAAATTTTAATAACATGAATAATCGCTTCCGCATCCTCCAATGAGGTTGCAGAATACGGAACGACTAAATCATCTGCTGGAACAAACTTTGATACTGCTCGTTCCAATAAATCGTCATAATAAACTTTTTTAAATGTTGAACCTGCTAGAGGTAAATAAAACAACATCTGATCAAACTCGGGTTCGTATTCTTTCATAACATTCATGAGTTCATAGTTCATAAAGTTAGTGACCCTAGTTGCTTGATCCTGCTTTTCTGGTGTAATTTTTCCTAAGATCTGTGTTCTAATTGGACCATCTGCTGGTAGTAATTCTTTGTAAGCTTGTGCTTGAAACTGAGTTACAGCCTCAGCTAATACTGGATGCGTTGCACCACTTGCTCCTTGGAAAGGACGTGTTCTTTGTTCAAACTGAAATCCTAATAAATCTAAACCTTTAGCATATGCTTGTTCCCACTCTCGACGTGACTCTCTGTAGTCTGTGTAATTGTTATGTAACTCAGATCCTAGAGGCTCGAGAATAGAATCTGGCAACAAGGCTGCTAAGTTAGCGTAATGATTGTCTGCATCTTCTGGAGCTTGTGCCCCTGGTTCAAAATTAATATCAACCGAACCATCTTCGTTTTCTGTAATCTCGGTACTGTCTTCACTAGGAATAGTTTCTTGGATATCCGTTTGGACATCCATCATTTCCTCATCCGAGGGTACAGTTATATTCTGTCTTACGTTGGGTAAAGATTTATCTACGTCTGCCATTTATTTTCTCCAGTTTATCTTGTTTATCTTCTTTTGGTTCTTTAATCAAGTCTCTAGGGTCAGGTCCCTTTAATGGGGGAATCTCTTTCCATTTAACATGTTTCATGTTTTTAACTAAGGTTGGGTTTTTCATTAATAGTATTCGTTTTTGTCTGTTTGTATTTGTGGCGGATCTTTATAATCTTCTGGGTGACTTATAAGTCCTCCTTGTCTAAACCTCAATAGGGCTTGTGTTGTACTATCCACTAAATCATCATTATCTCCAAATGGGAAAGATGCACATTCTTCTATGACATCTTGTGCAAAACTCATGTGAGCAGGAGCCCAAACTTGTCCACTTTCAAATATAGGTGCAACAGCATTAACTCTAGCGTGTTTATCGTTTCCTCGAGAGGGTGTGAAACTAACTACAGGTATACCCATATTACGGAGTTCGTAGGTTAAAGGCAATCCTGCCGCTTTAGCTTCAATTAAAACAGTTTCTGGTTCCCAGTACTTATATAGCTTTAGGGCTTCACGTCTGAGTTCTGGAAATTCAAATCTTTCTTTAACTGCATCTAATAAAATTATCTGTGGAGGTGAGTCTTCATTGTCACGAAAAATACCCCAAGTAGTAATGGCAGAAAAATCGGCAGTTTCTTTTTTCATAAACGCCGTATCGTAAGATTGTATAACATGATCACAATGTGGTATGCCTCTGTCCTCTGGCCACTTCTTCCACCAGTCTCTTTTAATCAATGCACCTTCTTCTGAAGTTGGGTTTTGCATATACTGTGCATTCCATTTTGGAAGTGCAACAGAAGCTTTAACATTTAATAATTGTTCTAGTTCCCAATACTCAGGCCACACGGGTTTATTGTTTGGTAGGATTGCTGGAAATTCTACAACTTCCCATTGGTCTGCTTTAGGTTCATGTTGTGCAGCTTGTAATCTTCCTGTTAAATCTTTTGTATTCCATCTAGTCATAACGAGTACAATCATTCCACCAGGTTGAAGTCTTTGTCTGGGTCCTGATGTATACCACTCATAAGCACGGTCTAGAGATTTAGCATTCATAGCATCTTGCTCAGAATGGGGATCATCAATAATTAATAAATCTGCACCACGACCTGTAACCGCACCTTCAACACCGACTGCAAAATATTCTCCACCTTGTGCAGTTTGCCAACGTCCTGCAGCTTTACTATCTTCCTGGAGTCTAGTTGGAAATACATCTTTGTATTCTTCACTGTCCATTAAGTGTTTTGCTTTACGTCCAAAACGTACAGCAAGTTCAGCTGTGTGAGTTGCTTGAATTATTTTTAATTTTGGTCTGTTACCAATCATCCATGCGGGTAATAGAAAAGATGCAAACTCAGACTTTGTGTGTCTGGGTGGCATGTTAACAATAAGTCTCTTAATCTTTCCAGATTTTAAATTATTAAATTTTTCTGCAATAACTTTATGATGCTCCCCCTCTATAAAGTCTGGCCACATATGTTTTACAAAATGCATGAAGTCATCTTTAATTAAACCATGCTTAGACTTTAAGTCTTTTTGTACTAAATATTTTTTTAATTCTCTTCGGGTCTCAGGGGGTAAATTGGAAACGTTTAAATTTTTTATAATATTTTTTATATCATGCATAAATAACCTTATGGGGGTGAAAACGTTTCTACCCCGATTAAACGTCTAAATCAACATAATATATACATATATTAAGTTACTTATATATATAATAAGTATTAATGTACTTCGTACTCTACTTATTCCTATATCACTCTGGTACCTCTATAGAGGTACCAGAAAAAAAAGCGAGTGGCATCAAGCCACTCGCAAAGCTCTATTGACTATCTCGTAATCTACTGACCATATCTCTGTACTCAATATAACTTATGTAATGGTCTTGTGGTCGTGTTGGTGTTTCTGTTAGCTTACCAATATAATTAATAATCCTATTCATGTAGATATCAAGATAGTCATTAAGACATTGTTGAGTACAACAACCATGATACCAGAAACGATTACTATTTCTATTTTGATAAACCTTGCTACCCTTTACACCTCGCAATCTATCTTGTGTATCTCGTGCATAGCATAAAGGGTTTTGACAATAGTTCTTACTCACTTCTTAACCTCGTGACTATCTTCAATCATTTCATCAACTGTATCACTATCAAATGTTCCTAGTTCTGGGTCATCAGTTAGATAGTAATAAAGTTTGTTGCAAGGTACATCAGCATTAGAAAAGTCCGACCATGTTAAAAAGTTATTAGACTTTATGTCAGTACAATTCTTGACAGCTTTTGCAATCGTGTCAAATGGTATTATTTCAAGTTTAGGATTTGTCATTATTAATATCCTTTCTGATGTTTTGTAGTTGTTGAGTTCTTAAAATTGCGTCAATGAAGTTTTGATTTTCAGCTAACTTTCTGTCAATCTCTCGTTCTTTCATTTCACAATACATAAACGATAGGAACCCCCCTACAATTAGGAAAGTTCCAACATACATTAAGATATTATATAAGTTCATATTCTTCAACCTCCGACAACTCATCTTCTTCAGTTAATACTAAAGGCTTATCAGTTTCAGTAAAACTGATTTCTTGTAAATGAAAAGTTGTAGACTCATTTTCATTCATTGTTTCACTTGCAACAATTATATCACAAGCTTTATTTAGTGGGTAAGCCTTATCACTTACAACTGTATATTGAATGGAATTTTGGAAGTTCCATTTTGTTGCTTTGATTACTAGGTATTTTTTATCCATGTTATTTCTCACTTTCGTTTAGTTTGTCGTGTTTATTTAAAATATAACTTTTACCATTTAAAGTTATAAATGCCCTACCGTGTTCAGTAGAGGCTGTTCGTATGTCATCTCTACTTAAATCAAAGTATTTAATGTAATTATGTCCTTTGATTTTATGTTGAGAGATTAAGCAATCCTCTGTCCAGATTGCATTTCTAAAAGTGGGTTGCATTTCCCAATCTTCTAAAATTTCATCATTAGAGTTTTTAGGTGTAAAAGAAATTTTAAACCTAT
>Ga0209816_1002526_pt1 | contig 12927 bp, 14 predicted proteins | sample CoawatmetaG01DNA_FD_187509 | JGI IMG/M metagenome (GOLD analysis project Ga0209816, IMG submission 187509) | Marine microbial communities from the West Antarctic Peninsula - Coastal water metaG017-DNA (SPAdes) (version 2) | ecosystem: Environmental > Aquatic > Marine > Coastal ... | reverse complement strand
ATTGTGAGATTTACAAATCAAAACAATATTCATACCGTGACTTACCTGTTCGTTTCGCAGAGTTTGGTACAGTTTATCGTTACGAGCAATCAGGCGAATTACATGGATTAACTCGTGTTAGAGGATTTACACAAGATGATGCTCATTTATTTGTACGTCCTGATCAAGTTAAACAAGAATTCATGTCAGTAATTGACTTGGTATTATATGTTTTTAAAGCCTTAGGATTTGAAGATTTTAAAGCACAAATTTCTTTAAGAGATCCTGAAAACAAAAAAAAATACATTGGTTCGGATGAGAACTGGGAAAAAGCAGAATCAGCTATTATCCAAGCAGCTGCTGAAAAAGGGTTAGAAACAGTTATAGAATATGGTGAAGCTGCATTTTATGGTCCTAAGTTGGACTTTATGGTAAAAGATGCTTTAGGAAGAGAGTGGCAATTAGGAACTATTCAAGTTGACTACAATTTACCAGAGCGTTTTGAACTAGAATACACAGGTGCCGATAACCAAAAACATAGACCAGTAATGCTCCATAGAGCACCATTCGGATCGATGGAGCGATTTGTTGCAGTATTAATAGAGCATTGTGGAGGTAACTTTCCACTTTGGCTAGCCCCTGACCAGTACATAATATTACCCATCAGCGAGAAATTTCATGATTATGCCGAAAAAGTATCTCAAGTATTAAAAAATTACGATATTTGCGGCCCAATTGATCATAGGGCTGAAACTACTGGTAGAAAGATAAGAGATGCAGAAGTTTCAAAAGTTCCTTACATCATCATAGTTGGCGAAAGAGAGGAAAATGATGGAACTGTCTCCGTTCGTAAACATGGAGGTGAAGATTTAGGAAGCATTTCGGTTGATGGATTAGTAACAAGAATAACAGAAGAAATAGATAATTTAATAGCTTTTAATAACTAAAAACGGCAACGCAATCGCAAAAAAGAGACCATTCAGAGGTAGAGTAATAGAGAAAAAACTTCACCGAACTAACAGAGAAATAACAGCAGCATTCGTAAGAATGGTAGGTGAAGGAGGCGAACCAAATATTGTTTCGCTCGATGAGGCACTTAAAATTGCCAGAAACCTTAACTTAGATTTAGTAGAAATATCTCCAAAAGCTGAACCACCAGTTTGTAAAATAATAGATTATAAGAAGTTTATTTACGACCAAAAAAAGAAGCAAAAAGCAATCAAAAGCAAAGCACAAAAGGTTGTTATTAAAGAGTTAAGGTTTGGACCAAATACTGGAGAACATGATTTTGATTTTAAGTTAAAACATGCAAAAAGTTTCTTAGAAGATGGATCAAAAGTAAAAGCATTTGTATTCTTTAGAGGTAGATCAATCATCTTTAAAGACAAAGGACAAATCTTGCTTTTAAGACTAGCACAAGCGCTAGAGGATATAGGTGTAGTTGAAACCATGCCAAAGCTTGATGGAAAGAAAATGATAATGATAATAGCACCAAAAAAGAAGAAATAAAATAAAGAGAAACAATGCCAAAAATGAAAACAAAGGCTGGAGCCAAGAAAAGATTCAAACTTACTGGTTCTGGTAAACTAAAAAGAAAGCATGCGTTCAAGTCACACATCTTAACCAAGAAAGAGACTAAACAAAAGCACAACTTAACTAAAACAGGATTTGTATCAAAAGCTGATACAAAAAGTGTTAAGCTTCAGTTAGGTATCTAACAAAACTAATTAGGTTATTAACCAGGTATATAGTTCAAGTAAGGGCAAAAAATTAAAAGCCACTATACACCAAAAAAAATTAAACTATGCCAAGATCGGTAAATTCAGTAGCTGCAAAAGCTAGAAGAGACAAAATTTTAAAAGCTGCCAAAGGATACTTTGGGAGAAGAAAAAATGTACACACAGTAGCAAAAAATGCTGTAGAGAAAGGAATGCAATATGCATACCGAGATAGAAAAAACAAGAAAAGAACTTTCCGTGCATTATGGATTGCAAGAATTAATGCAGGAACAAGATTACACGGAATGTCTTATTCCCAATTTATGGGTAAAATTCACGCTAACGGAATAGAGCTAAATAGAAAAGTTTTAGCTGATTTAGCAATGAATCACCCAGAAGCTTTTAAAGTAATTTTGGATAAAATAAAATAAATTTTTTAGTTGGTGCTAAAAAAGAAGAGGCGAACATTTGTTCGCCTTTTTCATTTCCTCTATTTCTTTAAAACCTACTTATTATCTCAAAATCTAACTAGGAAAGCTCCTCTTTTACTAGTTTAGAAATTAGTGAACCATCTGCCTTACCATTCAACCTTCCCATTAAAGGACCCATACATTTACCAATATCAGCAGGTGATGATGCCCCAACACTTTCAATAACTTCTTTAACAATCTGTCTGACCTCTTCCTCTTTCATCTGAGATGGTAAGTAAGGCTCAAGATAAGCAAGTTGATTTACTTCATCAACTACCAAGTCAGGTCGATTTTGCTCTTCAAAAATTATAGCAGAGTCTTTCCTTTGCTTTACTAACTTAGCAATTAGCCTCAAAGAGACTTCATCAGAGACTAATGCGCTACCATCTTTAGTTGCTTCTAACATGATAGCAGACTTTACCGCTCTAAGAGCAGCTAGTTTATCTACATTTCTAGCTTTCATTGCATCCTTTATATCGCTTGTAATTTGGTCTTGTACACTCATTATTTTTTATATTTTTTATTTTGTAATTGCAATTGCTCTAAAGCTTCCACTGCAAAAGTATATTTAGGATTAATCTCTATTGCTCTTTTATAATCTATTTCCGCTTGTTTTATATTTCCTAAAGTTTCAAAACAATTCCCCCTAGAATAATAAGCCTCAAAAAATTCAGAATTAGAATAAATAGCATCTGAAAAATTATTAGAAGCCACATCATAAAGCCCTAATTCCATGTGGATAAATCCAATATTATAATGTCCACTACTGTGAGTAAAATTAACTTTATGCAAATCAGAATATGCCTCCAAGGCAGCATTCCAATTCATAGTGCTTTGATAAAACAAAGCTTTGTTATAAAGAGTCATCTCATCAGTAGAGTCTAATTGCAAAGCATTATTATAATACAATATTGCACTTGTATCTGCCTTAATATGAAACATTTGCCCTAGCTGAATAAACCCTTCCTTAAACTCAGGATTGACATTTACAGAATTTCTAAAACAATCAATAGCATTATCATCTTGACCTAACTGCTTAAAAGCATAGCCCATTAACATATGTGTTTTTGCTTGATTATATTCAATTTTTAATGAAGAATTAAAACAGTCAATAGCTTCTTTATATTTTGCATAAGCTAACATCAACTCACCTAGTAAAGCTTGAGACTTCTGATCCTTATCATTTAATTCTATCGCTTTAGTTAAATGGTTTTTGACTAATGAAGGGTACTTACCATTAGCATTAGGCCTTTTTGAAAGCTCAAAATAAATTTCTGCAACTGAATAATGAAAATCAGGATTTAGAGAGTCAAGCTGCACACATTGAGTTAAATCAAAAAGAGCAGATTCTAGATTATTAAGTTCCTTATTGTAGTTAGCTCTATCTAATAATAAAATAGTGTTCGTAGGATCTTTTTGAATTGCTTCAGAAAGTAAAATAATTTCTGATTTTTTAGTATTATTTTCCTTACCAACGCAAGCACAAAATAAAAGAACCGAAAAAAATGCAATTTTACGCATCATCAGTATTTATTCTTGAGTTAAGGCTTCTTTAATTTTTGTTTCAATTTCCTGAGCAAGCTCTGGGTTGTCAGCAATCATTTGTTTTACAGCATCACGCCCTTGACCAAGTTTTGTATCACCATAACTAAACCAGGATCCAGATTTATTAACAACATCTAAATCTACCGCTTTATCCAATACCTCACCTGAACGAGAAATTCCTTCACCAAACATAATATCAAATTCAACTTTCCTAAAAGGTGGAGCGACTTTATTCTTTACCACTTTCACTCTAGTTCTGTTACCAATGATATCTTCTCCATTCTTAATAGCACCAATTCTTCTTATATCTAAACGAATAGAAGAGTAAAACTTAAGAGCATTACCACCAGTAGTTGTTTCAGGGTTCCCAAACATAACACCAATCTTCATTCTTATCTGGTTAATAAAGATAACTGTACATTGTGTTTTACTAATTGTAGCAGTAAGCTTTCTAAGTGCTTGAGACATCAATCGAGCATGAAGCCCCATTTTGGAATCACCCATTTCTCCTTCAATTTCTGATTTTGGTGTAAGCGCCGCAACTGAATCAATTACTACTAAATCCACTGCTCCAGAACTAATTAAATGATCCGCAATCTCTAAAGCTTGCTCACCATTATCAGGCTGTGAAATATATAGATTATCGACATCAACACCCAAATTTTTGGCATATGCAGCATCAAAAGCATGTTCAGCATCAATAAAAGCAGCGATACCTCCTTGCTTTTGCACCTCAGCAATTGCGTGGATAGTTAAAGTTGTTTTTCCAGAAGATTCAGGACCATAAATTTCAATAACTCTACCTCTTGGATATCCACCTATACCAAGAGCTAAATCCAAACCAATTGAACCTGTTGGTATAGCCTCAATATCTTCGACTACCCTATCACCTAACTTCATTACTACTCCTTTTCCGTAGGATTTTTCTAACTTACCTAAAGTAAGTTCTAATGCTTTTAATTTTGCACTTTGGTCTTTTTTACTCATAACTATAAATTTTGTACAAATTAGAGGAATTATCTAACAAACATCAAAAAAAATTAGACAGTTTTATTAACAAAATTAATTTTTTGAGTAATACTTGCAAATAGACGTAATACCACACCTTTCACAATCTGGGCTTCTTGCCTTACAAATGTACCTTCCGTGCAATATCATCCAATGATGAGCAATATTTAATTTATCTTTTGGGAAAAATTTTAATAACTGTAATTCAGCTTGCAAAGGATTTTTTGCATTAGTGGTAAGACCAATTCTATCGGCAACTCTAAACACATGAGTGTCCACTGGCATAGCTGGGATATCAAAATAAACTGAACCTACTACATTAGCTGTCTTCCTCCCCACACCTGGTAATTTTTGTAAATCTTTAAGGTTTGAAGGGATTTCACTATTAAAATCTTGCACCAACATTATTGCCATACCAGATAAATGCTTTGCTTTATTCCTTGGGTAAGTACAGGATTTAATTAAATTAAAAATTAAATCTATTGAGGATTCAGCCATAACTTTGGCTGTAGGCATCTCTCTAAATAAATCCTTAGTAATTATGTTAATTCGTTTATCCGTACATTGTGCAGAAAGCAATACAGCAACTGTAAGTTCAAAAACATTCGAATAGTTAAGTTCTGTTTTAGCTACAGGCATATGCTCAGAAAAGTGAGCTATAAAGCAGTCTGTTCTTTCTTGTTTATTCACAAAACAAAGGTAAAAAATAAAAGAGGCCTAATGGCCTCTTTTACTAACCAAAACCACTTAGTTTAACGAAATTAGAATTTTATCTTTCAACTTTGTTCTAATTGCTTTCACTGAACTTGCATATGCAAGAATAGTATCTATAGTTTCTTTTTTAGGTCCAATCTGACTTTCAGAAAGTATGCTGTGTACCGATTTGTCAAATAAAGTATATTCTTCTTTTAACAGATGATTCCACATTTTTAGAGTAGAGTTTTTTCTCATATAAGATTTTTTTAAGTTTCATTATGTACTAAACGCAATACCCTGCTTTATATTATATAAACTAAACGTTTACTTCAACTGCAAGTCAATATGCTGCTTATCGGCTAACTTTCTAAGGTTTATTAAGGCATAACGCATTCTACCCAAAGCTGTATTAATACTTGAATCAGTTAAATCTGATATTTCCTTAAATGATAAATCTTCAAAATATCTCATCTTTAATACTTCTTTTTGATCATAAGGTAACTGCTCAATTAATATTTTCAAATCGAAATGCACCTGACTTTGTATCATTATTTCTTCTTGATTTTTATTCCCATCATCTATAAGATCAAAAATATCAAATTCTGAATTAGGTCTAATTTTTCTCATTTTTGACTCCTTTCTAAAATGATCAATCACTAAATTATGAGATATACGCATCATCCAAGGCAAGAATTTCCCTTCCTCATTATACTTACCTTTTTGTAAAGAATTAATTACTTTAATGAAGGTATCCTGAAAAATATCTTCCGTAATATCACGATTTTTAACTTTTGACATAATAAAAGCAAATACTCTACTTTTATGTCTACTTAATAGAATCTCAAATGATTTATTATCACCATTTAAAAAATTTTGAACCAATACTTTATCTGAGAAATTGTCTAACAACATATACTTTATTTTAGTTAATAAGAATTTTAAAGTAAATGTGTGACTATAGGCGAATATGTTGTTAATTAATTATGCAATTACAGGGACAAATATAGTAAAACAATTTTAATTATCCAAATCTAATTTATTAGCTTTGCAAATTGTGTAAAAATTAGATGACTAAAAAACAAATAAATACTTCAAATAAAATTGTGATTAAGGGCGCACGCGTGCACAACCTTAAAAACATCTCAATTAACATACCAAAAGACAAATTAATTGTTATTTCTGGAGTATCAGGTAGTGGTAAATCTTCATTAGCCTTTGACACTTTATTTGCCGAGGGACAAAGACGCTACATTGAAAGTCTATCGTCATATGCCCGCCAGTTCCTAGGCAAATTACAGAAACCAGAAGTAGATGAAATACTCGGAATTTGCCCTGCAATTGCTATTGAGCAGAAGACAACCACCAATAATCCTAGATCAACCATTGGTACAAGTACAGAAATATACGATTATCTAAAACTTCTTTTTTCTAGAGTAGGAAAAACAATTTCACCAATTTCAGAAAAACAAGTAAAACGCCAACAAGTAAGTGATGTTGTTGACTTTATAACAACACAGCAAAAAGAAGAAACAGTAATTATAACCGCCAACTACAAAGGGGAAGAAAATAACAGCATACTTACAAACTTAAGACAACAAGGTTTTTCTCGGGTTATACATCAAGGGAAAGTAACTAAGATCAAAGATTTACTTAAGAATGAGGGAAAAGCATCATACAGTAATATACAAGTAGTAATTGATCGAATAATTATTGATAATACTGATATTGAAGGGAGGGTTGCTGACTCAGTACAAACTGCCTTTTTTGAAGGAAATGGAGAATGTAATATCTTAATTAATAAAAAAAAATACCATTTCTCAAATAGATTTGAATTAGACGGAATACAATTTGAAAAACCATCCACTCATTTATTTGCTTTCAATAACCCTTATGGAGCTTGCCAGAAGTGTGAAGGTTTTGGTTCAATTCTTGGAATTGATAAAAAGAAGGTAGTAACTAATGAAAACTTATCGGTCTATCAAGGTGTAATAAGCTGTTGGGGTGGTGAAAAACTAAGCAAATGGAAAGAACGGTTTATTATACGTGCCACAAAGTTTGATTTCCCAGTACACAGACCATACAAGGAGTTAACAGAGACAGAAAAAGATATTCTTTGGAACGGAAAGGGAAAGTGCAAAGGAATACAGCAGTTTTTTCAAAAATTAGAAAGTCAAAAATACAAAATACAAAACAGAGTACTTATTGCCAGATATAGAGGAAAAACAGATTGTGACGAATGTAATGGGTCCAGATTAAGAAAAGATGCCCTATATGTAAAAGTTGCAGGAAAAAGCATAGCTGATATTGTAAAGATGAATATCGAACACGCACTTTTATTTTTTAAAAATATAAAGCTTGACACTAATGATAGCAAGATTGCTGTCCGACTAATACAAGAAATTATAAGCAGATTACATTATTTAAACGAAGTGGGATTAAGCTATCTTACTCTAGATAGAAAGTCGAACACTTTATCAGGAGGAGAGTCGCAAAGAATTAACCTTGCTACTTCTATTGGAAGTTCATTAGTAGGAGCAATGTATATATTAGACGAACCCAGCATTGGATTACATTCAAAAGATACCGAACGACTTATTAAAATATTGAAAGAACTAAGAGATATTGGCAATACAGTTATAGTAGTTGAACATGATGAGGAAATAATGGAACAGGCAGACCAAATTATTGATATTGGCCCTGAAGCAGGAATTCATGGAGGGAAAATAATTTTCCAAGGAAGATTAAAGGATATTTACAAAGAGAAAAAAAGTTTAACCACCCAATATCTTGCTGGGAAGCTGGTAATTCCTGTTCCTGAAAAAAGAAGAAGTACTAAAGAGAGAGTTATTATTGATGGAATTAATAAACATAACCTAAAAAATATAAGCGTAGAATTCCCTTTAAACGGACTCACCTTAGTTACAGGAATGAGTGGCTCTGGAAAGTCCACATTAGTGAGAGACATACTAAAACCAGCTTTAAATACACATTTCGGTAATTTTAGTAAGACAAATAAGAATTACGAAAACATAAAGATCAGTAAAAAAAACCTAACTAAATTAGAATTTATTGACCAAAATCCTATCGGAAAATCATCAAGATCGAACCCATCAACCTACATCAAAGTATATGATGATATTAGAAAACTTTTTGCTAGACAACCATTAGCTGAAAGTAGAAAATATAAAATAGGATTCTTTTCTTTTAATGTTGATGGCGGAAGATGTGAGCACTGTAAGGGAGAAGGAGAGATAACTGTAGAAATGCAGTTTATGGCAGATGTACATTTAGAATGTGAACACTGTAAAGGGAAACGTTTTCAAAAAGAAATATTAGAAATAACAGTTGGCGATAAAAATATATCAGATATCTTAAACTTATCTGTTTATGAAGCTATTGAGTTTTTTGAAAACAATAATGAAAAAAATATTGCACGAAAATTACAACCATTGAAAGATGTTGGATTGAGTTATATAAAACTTGGTCAATCCTCAAACACACTAAGTGGTGGAGAAGCGCAAAGAATAAAATTAGCTTCTTTTTTAGGTAAAGGAAATACACCTGAAAAAACATTATTCATCTTTGATGAGCCAACTACAGGACTTCATTTTCATGACATAAATAAACTCCTTAATTCCTTTTATGCACTCATTAAAAAAGGACATTCTATTGTTTGTATTGAACATAATTTAGATGTCATAAAATGTGCTGACTGGATAATTGACCTTGGACCTGAAGGAGGTGATAAAGGAGGTGACATTGTATTTACAGGAACACCAGAAGAAATAGTAAATTGTAAAAAATCAATCACTGGTCAGTTTCTTAAAAAGAAAATTTAATCTTTCACTTATAAAAAAAAGCCGAGTAAATACTCGGCTTTTTCTTAGTTAAGAATATCTAACAGTTTCTATAAAATCTATATTATTTCTTTTTATTCTTCTTATTCTTAGCCGCCTGCTTATCCTTGGCTTTCTTGTCCTTAGAAGCTTGCTTCTCTTTAGCTTTTAAATCCTTAGCTGCTTGCTTCTCTTTAGCTTTCAAATCCTTAGCTACCTGCTTCTCTTTAGCTTTCAAATCCTTATTAGCTTGATTAACTTTGGCATCCTTTAATTTGGCATCCTGCTTTTCATTGGCAACCTTAAGATCTATATTTTTCTGATTATTTTTGATTTTTTTAACCTTAGTAACTGGTTTTACTTTAGAACTCTTACTAGATTTAGATGACGTAACAGTTTTGGATTCTACTTCTGTAGCTGATTGTTTATTTACCTTTTGTAATTTTATACAACTACCACAATCAACTTTGGAATTTAACAACATTAATGTGTTCTCCCAAACATAAGCATCCTGAGCTTTAGACATACCTTCTTTAGTGAAATATGAGATTAAAAATCTGTTACTATCAAAAACCATATAAATAGATGTTTCATCTTGAAAGTATAATTCCCCATTATTTCTTGATGATTCTAAATAAACTACATCAGCATTATCTTTAATGAATTTATGCACATACTTATATTCAACAATTAACTGACTTAAAGCAAGATTTTGATGAATATCATATGGCTGAATTGCAAGAGTAGAACTAACCTCCTCAGGTGTCATTCCTAAACTAATATTAAATATCTTGTCTATTGTTGTATATAAATTTTTTGTTACTTTATTCTGCCCAAAGACATTAAAGCTACAAGTAACTAAAAGTACAACGATTAATTTTTTTATATTATTTTTCATTATTGTTTTGTTTTTATATTAGCTCCTGCTTTAGCTTTAATTTCAAAATTTATTGTATTATCAATATCTAACAAATCACATAGTGAGCAATCGTCTTTAACAATTTCATTTTCATTTACTCTTTTCACCTTAATACAAGGATCTCCAACACAGTTCTTGCTTTTGTTCAATACATAATAATAGTCTTCAGAATCACACGGGCAATATGAACATGATCCATCATCTTTAATTGCTTTCGCATTATAATTAGTAGCTAATTTATCTGTACATCCTTTAGGATCTACCTTAATGTTAGGGTCAGGAATACACTGTTCATTACATTGCTTTACTGAATCATAATTTGGATTTAGAATAAAAAGACAAGGACAATAATCACACAATGTTCTGTCATCAATATCAGCATTCGCATTGTAATTTTTAGCTTCGCTATCCTTACATCCTTTAACTATAGGTTTAGCAGCATATTTACAACTTCCATCATCTTCAGTGGCATCGACATTATAATTTAACGCACTTCCTTTAGCATAATCTGGACGACCTAAATAATCATCGTTCGTTCCATCATCCATACATCCATAACACAATAAATAATCATCAACTACAGAAGTACATTCTAAATTATCATTGAAACAAAGTAAATCATTTGCAGAATTTTTTGAATTTTCATTAATAATATTTTCTAGCAATCCATTTTTAAAAAAAACTGTAAGCTCAAATTCCTTGTCCTCGTAAACCTGCTGGCCATTTTTTAAAGCAGACTTTGAAAATTGATTCTTAGCATTTATTTTTCTCTGCATTCTTCTATAATGGTATACATGAATCTCACATTTATCTTTATTGTGAAAAATTTCAAAAGGATAAATACCCAGCTTGCTTCTTACCTCATTTTTAGACATATACTTAGTAAGAGAAGCAACATTAGAAACAGTAGTATAAGGCTTAATAATCTTTTCTACATACTCACATGACCCATCATCTTTTGTAGCATTAGCATTATAATTACTTGCCTCATTATCAGTACAACCTTTTAAAGCTCTGGGATACTTACAGCATTTTTTATCAGACCCACCTTTTACTCCACTACAATCGTGAACAGCTGATTTGTTATAATTAAGAGCCGAAACATCTAAACATCCTTGCACCTTACAACCTGATAAAGATATTAATACTGCAAATAATATAGTTAATTGATAGTGAATTTTAATTTTCATAATATAATTTATAAGTGATTTTTTAAGTAGCTTCTATATTCTATTGAGGGCTTTCGGAGCTACTAGGAGCTACAACCTTCTTTTCAGTTGGAATTACAACTTTCTTTGGAGCTGCAACTTTCTTGGGTGCTGCAACTTTCTTGGGTGCTGCAACTTTCTTGGGTGCTGAAACCTTCTTTGGTGTTGCAACTTTCTTTTTCTTTGGAGCTACAACTTTCTTTTTAGTTTTAGACTTCTTTTTATTTGTTTTAGCTTTTGATTTACCGGCAAAAGAGTAAGCTAATCCAAATTGCATCCCATTAAAATCATAATCGCCTGACTTAATCATGTTGTAATTGAAACCTAAAGATAAAGCAGATGTTAGCTGGTAACTTAAACCAAGGTTAGTTCCAAATTCATTAAGAGAAGGATCTTCATCATTTTGTCCTTTTGCATTAGCTTCATAAGTATCATCAGAAATCATGTAAATACCCATTCCTAAATTTGCAGAAAGTTTATTTGTAATTCCATAATTCAAATCTGCTTTCAAGGGAAGAATACCAAACCCCATTCCATAACCAACAGATCCTACTAAGTGCATATTTTTAGATAAATTCTGAGTGTAATTCAATGAGATTATTGTTGATCCTGTTGTCTCTGAATCCTCAATCATTGCACCATTCCAAATTGCATAATTTAAACTTGCACCAAAACCTTGAGCAAATATAGAAGAAGTACCTAAAACTGAAACTAGTAATAATACGTAAATTTTTTTCATAATATATTAATTAAATTTTTGTGTTTTATATAAAATATTCAGCAAACTAAAACATAAAATTTTTTATAATTGATACATAATTGATACATCTACATAGTAACAAGGTATTTACATCATAAAGTATGATAAAAATCATATTATTTTAACTTAATAGCTTTAAAAACCTAATTGAAAATTACTATACAAATCTATTTTAAATTATAATCGATATGAAAATCATAACTACACTATTTATAATCCAAATAATTCTGTAAAATAATAGTTGCACTCACTTCATCAACCAGTGCTTTATTCTGTCTTCCCTTCTTCTTAATTCCACTAGCTAAAATGCTCTGCTTAGCAATTTTAGATGTGAAACGCTCATCAATTTGATGTATAGGAATTTGTGGATATTTTTTCTGTAAGCGTTTTATAAATCCATTTACATGTCCGCTACTATCAGTATTAGTTCCATCTAAATTTTTAGGATCACCTACTACAAAGCATTCGATGCTTTCTTTATTAACTAAATCATCAACAAAATCATCTAATAAATGAGTTAGCACAGTAGTTAATCCTCCAGCAATAATTTGCATTGCATCAGTAATAGCTATACCTGTTCGCTTAGTACCAAAATCAATACCAAGGGCCTTGCCCATTATTGCTTTACTATCTGATACGTTACTCCTTCAGGTAATACCTTTATAGTATAAGTACCTGCTGCATATTTCTTAATATCAAAGGATGAAACCCCCTTTTGACCTTCCATTTTTTCAATTAATTTACCTAAATTATCATATATTTCAACCTCATGATTTATAATATCATTA
>Ga0209816_1002522_pt1 | contig 12951 bp, 14 predicted proteins | sample CoawatmetaG01DNA_FD_187509 | JGI IMG/M metagenome (GOLD analysis project Ga0209816, IMG submission 187509) | Marine microbial communities from the West Antarctic Peninsula - Coastal water metaG017-DNA (SPAdes) (version 2) | ecosystem: Environmental > Aquatic > Marine > Coastal ... | reverse complement strand
AAGCCAGTCTAACGCAAGGAGTATAGATGACTGATTCAAATACAGGTGGGGAAGCCACAATTCTAGAGGAAAGACGAAGAAAGCTAGAAGAGCTGAGAGCAGAAAATAAAGCTTACATCAATGATTTTATTCCATCTGAGCATGCGCTTGATCTGCATGAATTGCATGGAGCCTTTTCTAAAGATGAACTTGAAAAAGCTCAAGTCAAAGATTTAGCATTAGCAGGCCGAATAGTTTTGAAGCGCGTCATGGGAAACGCAAGTTTTATTACTATCAGAGATGGCTCAGGCGATATTCAAATCTATGTAAGCAAAAATAATATAGACGTTGATTTATATAAGAATTTTAAGACCTGGGATTTGGGTGACATTATCGGCGTGACAGGTAAGCTTTTTAAAACTAACACTGATGAGCTCACAGTTGAGGCTCACTCAATTGTGCTTATAACTAAGGCTCTCAGACCTATGCCAGAAAAGCATAAAGGCTTGGCGGATATAGAGACTAGATATCGCCAAAGATACATTGATCTCATGAGCAATCCAGAGTCAAAAGCAATCTTTCTTAAGCGTTCAAATATCATTGCTGCTGTTAGAAGCACAATGCTTCAAGATGGTTTTTTGGAGGTGGAAACACCCATGATGCATTCCATCCCAGGTGGAGCTGTGGCTAAGCCATTTATCACTCATCATAATGCCTTGGACAGAGAGCTGTTTCTAAGAATTGCACCTGAATTGCATCTCAAAAGGCTGCTTGTTGGTGGATTTGAAAAAGTCTTTGAAATTAATCGAAGTTTTAGAAATGAGGGCTTATCAACGAGGCATAATCCTGAATTTACCATGCTAGAATTTTATGCAGCATTTGCAACGTTTCAAGGCACCATCGATTTTACAACCAGGATTATTCAATCAGCGTCAGAGGCGATTGGTAATAGCGCTCAAATAGAATGGGATGGAGATCAAATTGATTTAACTTCCTTTCATACAAAAACTCTTTCTGAACTTGTGTTGGCAGAAAATGTAGATCTAGCTAATGAAGATTTAAGTAACATTGAAACGTTACGAACATATGCATCAGATCAGAAGATTTCCTACAAAGATTCTTGGGGTGCAGGCAAAATATTGCTTGAGATCTTTGAAAAAACAGTTGAACCTAAACTTATTCAGCCAACCTTTGTGACAGAGTATCCTGTAGAGGTGTCTCCATTATCTAGACGTAATAATGAAGACTCATCTATTGCAGATAGATTTGAGCTTTTTATTGGCGGCAAAGAGATTGCAAACGGATTCTGTGAGCTCAATGACCCGGATGATCAAGCGGATCGATTCCGCGATCAGGTCAAAGCCAAGGCTGATGGAGATGATGAGGCCATGGGTTTTGATGAGGACTACATAGCAGCCCTAGAGCATGGTATGCCACCAGCTGTAGGTGTTGGAGTTGGGATCGATAGATTGGTAATGATGTTAACAAATCAGAGTTCAATCAGAGACGTGATTTTATTTCCACAACTCAAATCATAATCAGCAATTGATGATCGTCACTTTGCTTATAACCATTGGAGCGCCTCTGGTTATCATTACATTTATTATTTATTCAGATAAATTTAAAGAACCATTAGATTTAATTCTAAAAACTTTCGTTCTAGGCATATTTTTATGTATCCCTGCTGGTTTATTAAATGATTTATTAATCCAATCTCCAGATCAGTCATACTTTGCCGGACTTACAGAAGAGAGTCTAAAATTTATTGTTTTATATTTCTATATTAGGCCGAAGGCAGCTTTCAATGAACCAATGGACGCAATAGTCTATGGAACCATTGCTTCGCTTGGATTTGCGACGCTAGAGAACCTCACATATGTCTATTCAGGCAGTCAGGCGGATTCTTTTACTATCGCAATCATAAGAGCGATAAGTGCAATACCATTACATGCTTGTTGCGGAATTATCATGGGATACTTTTTTGGCCTATATGCTTTTCTGGGCTCCAAAACAGCTTTGATTAAAAGCTTAATCATTCCAATCTCAATTCATGCCACTTATAACTATTTAACTGGATTTGGTTTTTTATGGTTTTATTTTTTGTTTGCAGTCATGTTCTACGCACAATCCCTTCATAAAAGAGTTGCAGATTTGCAGCAAACTAAATCAATGGAAAGACAAAATCAGATTATTTAATTTTTTTACCATCTAAACTTTTCAAAGTTTTCTGGGTTAGCCCAGCCATCTGCGTTATTCCATCCCCGTTTTTTGTTATAGGTTTGAAGATTGTATGAGTATATTTTTTTAAAAGATATTTCTGGATCGTACGCAAAGCCAAGCTCTAGAAAAGATTGATGATCTTTGTCATCTACAGACTCCCTAATGACCAATATTTTTTGAGCTACAGAGTTCTTAATGAGCCCAAGTTGAGTTTTAGAAACCTCGATGTCTTCAAGCACAATACACATATCAAAGGTTTCTTTTAAATTAACATCACCGGTCGGAATCACTGTGAGTCTATCTAGAGAGTCTTCAAGCTTTTCGATCAAGCTACTAAGATTGCCAGAGGATAGAACAAGAACTGATTTAGTGTCCTCGGAACGAATAAGTTCTGCAAGGAATTGATCTGGTCCTTGTTTGCCCATTTATTTTAGTAAATCTTCTACAGCTGCTCTTTCTTCCAAGAGTTCATTTGTTGAGATTTTAATTTTTTCTTTTGCAAATTCTGATAAGGCAACATCTTGAACAATTTCAACGCTTCCATCTTCAAGGGTTCTCAAAGGCATGCCGCAAATAATCCCTTCGGGCAGACCGTAACTTCCATCTGTTATTACTGCAGCACTAAAGCAATCTCCTGATGCAGTTGCATTCTCACATGCGACAACAGTATCTAATGCAGCTTTTGCTGCTGAGGTTGCTGATGAAGCTCCCCTTGAATCAATGACAGCTTTGCCTCGCTGTTGAACGGTTGGAAGGAATTCATTGTTAATCCAATCCATGTCTGAGATTGCATCTTTTCCAGATTGTCCATTGCAATCCATGTTCTCAAAATCAGGATACATAGTAGGGCTGTGGTTACCCCATATAATCATTTTGCTTATGTCAGCTATGCCTGTGTTGAGTTTCTTTGAAAGTACAGATTGTGCTCGGCTTGAATCTAGCATGGTCATTGCCATCCATAATTGAGATGGATTATTTGCTGCATGTCTTCCAATCAATGCATTGGTGTTTGCTGGATTGCCAACTACTAATACTTTTGCACCTGATTTTCCATGTTGACCAATAGCTTTGCCTTGACCTACAAAAATACCACCATTGATTTGTAACAAATCAGCACGTTCTTCAATTTTCTTGCCGTTATAAACTATCCCACGTGGAATACTGCCTACAAGTAAAAACCAATCAGCATCTTTTGCTGCGCTCTCGAAATCAGATGTGTAATTTACATTGCCCATGTTCGGGAAATTAGAATCTTCTAACTCCATGACCAAGCCTTCTAATTTTTCTACAACTTGAGGAATTTCAACAAGCTCAAGATCAACGATTTTATCGCCAAAGGTATGGCCATCTACCAGCCGAGGAATTAAGGAATAACTTATTTGACCTGCCGCACCAGTAACTACAACCTTAACTCTCTCTTTCATGGAAAACACCTTTAATTAATTTGGCAATATTATATTCCGAAACGTTAAATTAATTCTCGGACTGATGAATTTTTTCGTCTTTTTTATTGAATGTTGCCAATATCGTTGAGTTTTGCCGTCAATAACTATTAGCGCCCCATGAAGTTGGGGAATAGCAAGGGTTTCTTTGGACAAAATATTTTTAAAGACTAAATCGCGCTCACCTCCAAATGACAATGCTGCAATCGTAGGATTTGTACCTAACTCTTTTTCATCATCGGCATGCCACCCCATTGAGTCTTGCCCATCTCGGTAATAGTTAACAAGAACAGAATTGAATTCTAGATTAGTTTTTTCTACGATTTTCTTTTTGATCATTAGAATTTCTGAAGTCCAGGGTTGTCGATAAAGCTGATTACCAGAATAACTATATTCGCATCCATCATCTCCAATCCAGCACTGCAATCTAGGAATCACCACCTCTCTGCCAAACATCCTAATTTTCATAGACTCCCAAGGCAGCGTTTCTATGAGAGTTTGAAGTAATTCATTGGACTCAGTAGTATCAAAAAATCCTTCCTGAACTCGAATTTTTAGATCGTTGTGAGCTACAATTTCATTCTGCATAACAGAGTTAGTATAAATATGTTTTTATTAAATCCAACCACCTAATCCCTATGAGCAAAGTTGTAATTATTGGGGGAGGGCATGCAGGTGCAAATGTTGCATTTAGCCTTAGAAAAGACGGTTTTGAGGGTGAGATTGATATTCTGTCTAATGAAGAGTTTTTACCCTATCATCGCCCACCGCTATCTAAGGATTTTTTAAAGAAAAACATTGAGATTGAAAAGCTATTCTTTAAGCCTGAAAGTTTTTATGCAGAACACAATATATCTTTTCATCCAAATCTATTAATAGACTCAGTGGATACTTCTGCAAAAGAAATCAGATCTGATCATATGAAGTTTCCATTTGATTATTTAGTATTTGCTACAGGCGCCTCGCCAAGACTTCTTTCAATGCCTAATGCAGATGCAAAAAATTTATTTTATCTTCGCAAGATCTCTGATGTAATAGATATTCATGCTGAACTTGAGTCAGCTAAAAATATAGTGCTGATTGGCGGTGGCTACATTGGTTTAGAGGTAGCTTCTGCGATGGTAGATTTAGGGTTAAAAGTTACAATAATTGAGGCTGAAGATCGAATTTTAAAACGAGTAACCAGCCCTGAGCTTTCAACTTTCTACCAATCTACCCATGAAGCCAAAGGCGTTAAAATAATTTGTAACGCAAAAGTGAATGGCTTGCTAGCAGAAAACCATATTATAAATAGTATCGAACTGGAGTCTGGAGAAAAGATTCCAGCTGACGCTGTCTTGGCAGGCATTGGAGCTATTCCAAATACGCAGCTTGCAGAACAAGCAGGCTTGGATTGCAATAACGGCATAACAACAGATCAGTATTGCCGAACCTCTAACCCTTATGTTCTTGCTGCAGGCGATTGTACTAATTCTTTTAATGCTCTGTTAAATCAAAGCATTCGTCTCGAAAGTGTGCCAAATGCTTTATCACAAGCCAAGGTTGTCTCTTCTTCTATTATTGGTAACGAGCTTTATAACAAAGAATTACCATGGTTTTGGTCGGATCAATATGATTTAAAGCTTCAGATGGCAGGGCTATCTTCTGGCTTCGACGAAAGCGTTATTCTTGGCAATATAGATGCCGCTGAATTTATTGTATGTTATGGCAAAGATGGCCATCTTATCGCTGTAGATAGCGTAAACCAATCCAAACAATTTATGCTATTTAAAAGAGCTCTTAGCAATGGCTTCATGCTAGAAATGAGCTTGATAAAAAATAAAGATTTTCAACCTGAGAGCATTTTTTCGGGTTCAAATTAGTTAAACTAACTACCCAACAAGGAGATAATTATGACCATAAGATTTGATGACAAAGTAGCAATTGTAACTGGTGCTGGTGGAGGCTTAGGAAAGCAGCATGCTCTTGAGCTTGCACGAAGAGGGGCTAAAGTTGTTGTAAATGATCTAGGTGGTGCTGTTGATGGTTCTGGTGGAGCCAGCGATGCAGCAAACGCTGTTGTTGAAGAAATTAAAGCCGAGGGTGGAGAAGCGATTGCAAATGGCTCTAGCGTTGCAGATAAAGACGGCGTATCAAAAATGGTTGCAGATACTATGGATAAATGGGGCCGTATTGATATCTTGGTTAATAACGCAGGCATATTGAAAGATAAAAGCTTTCATAAAATGACGACTGAAGAATTTGATCAGGTCATGGATGTTCATTTTCAAGGCAGTTTTTATGTTTCACATGCTGTCTATCCAATAATGAGAGAGCAGAACTTTGGTAGGATTATTTTTACAACATCATCTGGAGGGCTTTGTGGAAACTTTGGCCAAGCAAATTATGGTTCTGCAAAAATGGGCATGATTGGCTTAATGAACTGTTTAAAAGTTGAAGGTCAAAAATATAATGTTTTCTCAAGTGCTGTAGCGCCAATTGCTTTTTCAAGAATGACTGACTCATTGTTTCCTGAGGGTATTGGCGAGAGATTTATGCCTGAATATGTCACTCCGGCAGTTATTTATTTAGCAAGTGATGGGGGGCCAAATGGTGCAATTATTGGTGCAGGCGCAGGCGTTTTCACAAGATTTAGAATATTTGAAACTATGGGTCTTAGCCTGGGTACAGGAAATGATATGACGCCAGAAAATATAGCTCTTGGCTGGGATTCAGTTTCCGACATGGATGATGCAAGAGAATTATTTCATGGCCCTGAGCAGACTATCAAGATTCTCGAACAAGCTGATAAAGAAAAATAAACTAAGCCGTAAAACTTTCTCTTTCAGACATTAGTTTTGAGTGCCTTTCGATCTCAGGGTAATCGGATAGGTTTAACCGGTTTAATTTAATAAAAAAGTCGGTTGTTGTGATCATCTGTATATCCGCAAAAGTATATCTGTCACCAGCAACAAACTCAGCCTCAGCCAAAACTCCATTAAAGTAACCTAAAGATTTAATCGCAATCTTTTTTTGCATTTCTCCATATTCTTTATTTTGATTTTCCATACCAGACATAGCTGGATGTAAGTGCCTGAAGCCCATTGCAAGAGGAATCATTAGCTCGTTGTATACGCGACATTGCCACATCTCAATTGAGGCTATTTCCATAGGGCTTTCGCCAAAAAGGTTTGGTGCAGGGTAGAGAGATTCTAGGTACCGGCAAATGGCAGTTGACTCCATGATGACGGTTCCATCGTCGAGTTGCAGAGCAGGAATTCTTGAATTGGGTGCAATGGCACGATATTCAGGAGTCTTATGCTCGCCTTGCATGAGATCAATTTTAATTATTTCTACATCAGAGATATTTTTTTCAACCAGAAACATTCTGACTTTTCTGGGACTATTTGCCATTGGATTGTCGTAGAGTTTCATTGATTAATTTCCTATTAATATACTTGAAGACATATTATTTTAAATGCAAACCTAGCTTATGCAACTAAACCTGCGCTATATCCAGAAGACCATGCCCACTGAAAGTTGTAACCTCCAAGGTGCCCAGTAACATCGACGACCTCACCAATAAAAAATAAACCTTGATGATTTTTAATCTCCATGGTTTTAGAATTAATTGCATCGGTATCCACTCCTCCAAGTGTAACTTCAGCAGTTCTGTAACCTTCAGTTGAAGAAGGCTTGAGAGTCCAGGCATTCAAGTTATTGCCAATGATGATTAGCTCGTTATTACTGATCTCTGAAAGAAATTGATCTTTGTGCAATGGCCACCACAACTCCTCAAGTTTTAATAACAATGCCTTGGGAAGAAGGGAGGTAAAAGATTTTTTGATGGTAGTTTTGTTATTTGTATTTTTCTCATTAATTAAAAAATCCGCACCATTTATTCCAGGGAGTAAATTAATTTCTATACCATCTCCAGGCTTCCAGTAGTTTGAGATTTGCAATACAGCAGGACCGCTCAAGCCTCTATGAGTAAAAAGCATAGATTCTTCAAATTCCTTCTTGTTGCTTAAAATTGTAACGGGAGTAGATACACCAGATAGTTCTTCGCAGAGATCCTTGATCTCATCAGAGAACATAAATGGGACCAAGCTCGCCTGCCTGGCAATTAAAGGCAAATTGAATTGCTGCGCTAACTCATATCCAAATCCACTGCCGCCCAATGTTGGAATAGATAGTGCACCCGTAGCAATTACTAATGAGCCACACTTAATGACTGACTGACCTATGTTCGATTCAAGACTTACATCAAATCTTACATCTGATGTACTCTCAGCTTGTTTGCTGACTTTTTTGACCTCCATGCTTGTATGCACCTCAACCCCAGCTTTCGTGCATTCAGCAAGGAGCATATTAAGAATGTCTTTGGCTGAGTTTATGCAAAACAATTGATGATGTTTTTTTTCTTCGTAATCTATCCCATGGGCCTCTACCATAGAAATAAAATCTTCTGGGGTGAACATTTTTAACGCTGATTTACAGAAGTGTGGATTGTTGGACAGGAAGTGTTCTGCTTCAACATAAAGATTAGTAAAATTGCAACGACCTCCACCAGACATAAGAATTTTCTTCCCTGGTTTGTTGGATTTCTCTAATACTAAAACAGTTTTATTCCTTTTGGCTGCAGTAATAGCACACATTAATCCTGCAGCACCAGCACCAAGAATTATCACATCATAATACTTTTCCATGTTGTTCATTTTACCTGTTAATACAAAGTACTGCTTTGCTCTTTTAATGATATATTTAAATCTCAAATCCATTGCAAATAAAACACTCTTAATGAATAGCAGGACAGACCAGTTCCTAAATGATCCTGTATTTCCATTGCTTGTAAGGATGTCAGCTCCAAATACAATCGCATTTTTTATTCAAGCTATTGTCGTTCTTGCCGAAGTCTGGTTTATCAGCAAACTTGGAACCACCTCCTTGGCTGCTGTAGCTTTGGCTTTCCCAATTATCATGCTTACTCAACAAATGGCTTTTGGAGCCCTTGGAGGTGCAGTTACATCCTCTATTGCCAGAAGTTTAGGCGAGGGAGATAAAGAAAGAGCAGAAAAACTATTATGGCATTCTTTGTTTTTGGCAGCCTGTGGAGGCTTGTTATTGCTTTTTATGTTCTTGATTGGGGGAGAGTTTTTGCTGATAACGCTCGGGGGAAGAGGGTTGCTGTTAGAGCAATCATTGGCTTATTGTCTTATATTTTTATCTGGCGCCACAGTAATATGGTTATCAGGGGTTTTAAGTGCTGCTCTCAGAGGCATGGGAAATATGCGCTTTCCTGCGATGTTTATGATCCTAGGTTCCGGAATCCAAATTACTTTAGGCGGTAGTTTAATTCTTGGATGGTTTGGTGTTCCCGCACTTGGCCTAATTGGAGCGCCAATTGCTGCAATATCCTCTGCTACATTTATCGCCTTAGCAATGCTTTTGAGGCTCATACATTCCTCTAGTGAGGTTCAATTAAAATTATCACTTCTGTACTTTGAGAAAGAGTTATTTAAAGATATTTTTAATGTTGCTGTGCCTGCTTCTCTGTCACCAGTATTCACTGTTGGGACAATTCTTATTTTGACCGGTTTGGTTGGTCAGTTTGGAGATTCAGCTCTAGCTGGATACGGCATAGGCTCTAGAATTGAGTTTTTGATGATTCCATTAGTTTTTGGAATAGGCACTGCTATGACAGCAATGGTTGGAACAAACATAGGCGCAAAAAAAATATCACGGGCAGAGCGCATAGGATGGGTTGGTGGATCTATAGCAGGGTTTTTTTCAGGCGTAATCGGACTGATTCTTTTTTTAACTTCAAGTTATTGGATTGGCCTATTTGCAACGGATCAAGCTACTTATTTGATTACGAAGCAATATATTGAAATAGTTGGCTTGTGCTTTGGTTTTCAGGGGCTGGGTTTGTCTCTATACTTTGCATCGCAAGGAGCCAGCGCCATGAAATGGCCTATTTTTGCAACAATCTCAAGGTTTGTTGTTGCTGCATTGGGCGGATGGATTTCTATAAATTATTTTTCAACTGGGATCTCGGGGGTTTTCTATTCAGCGGCTGCAGCCATGACCCTCTTTGGTTTAATGCTAGCAATTTCTCTCAAGATGGGTGCCTGGAGAAGCAATTAACTCTTTTCTATTACTTACCTTTCCAGTCAGGCGATCTTTTTTCTATGAATGCATTAATGCCTTCTTTGGCATCATGTTTTAGCAAATTATCTTTCATAACTTGAGATGTATATTTATACGCTGCAGATAAATCCATTTCAGCCTGGGCATAGAATGCTTGCTTTCCAGTGGATACCGTCATCGATGATTTGCTGGCAATTTTTTCTGCTAATTTGGTTACCTCAAGAGTTAACTCCTCTTTTTGAACCAGATTATTTATTAATCCTATTTCTTTTGCCTTAATAGCATTAATGAAATCACCAGTAAGAAGCATTTCCATAGCATTCTTTTTATTTACGTTTCTAGAAAGAGCAACCATTGGAGTTGAGCAAAAAAGACCAAGATTTACCCCAGGGGTGGCAAACCGAGAGTCGTTAGAGGCTATTGCAAGATCGCAACTTGCAACTAATTGACAGCCTGCAGCTGTCGCAACCCCATTAACTTCAGCGATAATTGGTTGGGGCGTATTAACTATTAGCTGCATTAAGGCTGAGCAAGAGTCAAAAAGGTCTTGATAGAACTCTTCGCCACTGTCTTCATTCTCTCTTGCGGCTGTTATTTCCTTTAAATCATGCCCTGAACAAAATACATTTCCCTTAGCGGCTAACACTATAACTTTTATGGACTTATCAGAGGATGCATCTTTAATCTCATCCTTAAGCATGCCCATCATTTTATTAGATAAAGCATTCTTATAATCTAAATTATTCATGACAAGGCGCAGGACACCTTTGTCAGACTTTTCTTTGATTAATATTTTTATATCTTCGCTCATATCCAATCTATTAAAAGTTATTTTGCTTTTTTAGTCTAATATAATTTTGCCAATTCAATTTTAGGGCATCTATCCATGACAACTTTTAGACCAGCTTGCTCTGCTAGCTCTGCAGCTTCTTTATTTACAATATCTAATTGAGTCCACAAGACTGAAGCTCCAATTGCAATTGCTTCTTTTGTTACTCCCATGACTGCATCTGCAGCCCTAAAAACATCAACCATATCAATATTTCCTGAAACAGAGCTAAGATCTGCGAAGCATGGCCGCCCTAAAATAAGATTGCCTTCTTCATTAGGATTGATTGGAAATATTTGATAGCCATGCTGGATGAGTACCTGCATAACTTTGTAACTATCTCTATCTTGATTTGCGCTAGCTCCAACTACCGCAATAGTTTTTACCTCATCAAGTATTTCTTTTATATGATTCTGAGAATAATCAGCAATCACTTCCACTCATAGTTATATTTAAGACTGATCAAATTGAATCCCAAGTTATTAAATTCAATCTTATCTAGGTCATCAGAATTCATAGCATTGAGAGAAATAGTGCTTAGTTGAAATTTATTTTTTCTATACAAGATAATTCCGTCAGCCAGATCTAACTCATCCATGGGTTTACTTGTGCCTTTTAACAAGTAATAACCACCCACAACAGCAGCAACCCCAATTACCAAGTTATTGTTGTCATCTTTATCCTCATGCAAACACTCCGGAGGCTGGGGAAAAACTTGTATGCAAACAAGATGGTTGCTAAATACATTGAGAGGCAAAATAAGAAGTGATAAGTATAAAAATTTCATTATGTAGCTCCTTTTTAATTAGCCAGTTTTAATTAATTCAATATTGCGTTTTTCTGCCTCTGACCAATCTTTTGGCAAAACACGCGCAACTATTAAAAAGCTAATAATGGATGGGATAAATAAAAGAGAGGTGACTGTCATGGCATAGCGTATTGCTTCTACCTCACCATAATCTTCTTTAAATACATCTATTAACCAGCCTGAAAAAGTAGGCCCACCCCCTAATGCAATCATGTTAAGAATAAAAAAGAATAGAGCTGTAGACATAGCTCGCATGCTTATAGGAGCCAAAGTCTGAGCAATTGCAAAACTTGGGCCTAGGTACACGCCCATAAACAGTAAAAATAAAGTAGTAAAGACAAGATTCATTTCAATTGACGTTGACCACCAAGCTGCAATTCCAATTGGCAGGCAGAGAGCAATTGATATTGCTGGCAGCCACCCATAAGCACGTATATCTTTTTTGCCCCATTTATCTGCCAATCTAGCTCCAAAGAATGCTCCTCCGGCATAGGTTGTCCCATTGACGATTCCTAAAATAATCACCAAGGTCTGAAAGTCATAACTAGGATCTAAGGCAACCAAGTATTTGGTGTGAAATGCTGATTTTGAATAGGACACGAAAGAGCCAAAAGCTATCCCAAAGCACATAGCCCACCAAGCAGGAATTTTCATAAGAGTCTTTAGTGACTCCATGAATGGTGGCTTCTCAATCTCAGTTTGATCATTGAATTCCATCGCGCCTCGAACAGGTTCACGCAACACTAATTTAACCAAAAGAGCTAAAGCAACACCTGTTAACCCAAGGAAAATAAAAATTCGTCTCCAATTAACATCTTCACCAGAGGAGCCCATAAGCATCGCTGTTGCAAAGTAAGCTGCCATAATACCCAAAGGAATCCCCATCGAGTAAACGCCCAGGGCACTAGCTCGCTCTTCTTTTGGATACATATCAGAGATAATTGAATGAGAAGGAGGGCTGCCTCCCGCTTCTCCAATACCAACACCCATGCGCGCAATTCCAATTTGGATGAAGTTGCCTGCTAAACCAGTTAAAGCTGTAAAACCACTCCAGGTTGCCAATGCAATTGATAGTATGTTTACTCGATTGTAGCGATCAGCTAACCAGGCTATAGGAATGGCAACTAAGGTATAAAAAACTGCGAATGCTAGGCCGATTAATAGACCTAACTCTGTATTAGTCAGATCAAGATCTTTCTGGATAAAGGGTGCCAAAATCCCAACAATTTGGCGATCAATAAAATTAAAACCGTAGACTACGGTTAGTAGGATTAATGCAAAAGTACGGTAGCTTTTAGTCGGCTTTGTTTGATCTGTCATTTTTGGCTTCTTCCCCAGCTTTTTTATTTTTATAGTAACCGTTAAAAGCTATATATGTTTGGATTAGGTTTGCTATGACAAATGCTGGTAAATCAACCAATAGAAAAATTAGTGCACCTGAGAATCTGCTGATACCGGTAAGAATGTAACCGTTTAACCTTCTTTCATGTTTAACAGAGCTAACCAGAACGAGACTCAGTATGCTCAGTACTAAAATGATCCAT
>Ga0209816_1002518_pt1 | contig 12957 bp, 14 predicted proteins | sample CoawatmetaG01DNA_FD_187509 | JGI IMG/M metagenome (GOLD analysis project Ga0209816, IMG submission 187509) | Marine microbial communities from the West Antarctic Peninsula - Coastal water metaG017-DNA (SPAdes) (version 2) | ecosystem: Environmental > Aquatic > Marine > Coastal ... | reverse complement strand
ACATGAAGGCTTGGAAAGGTAAGCTCAAGGGCTGTACGACATTCCGAGCAGCTGGTAAACGCTACGGTATCTTGAATAAGGTAGAGCCGCTAGAGGAACCTATTGAAGGTGCTGCATGTTTCATTGATCCAGCTACAGGCAATAAGGAGTGTGGCTAATGGGTAGATTGTTATTTGTTCTGGCTTTAGGGATCATACTAACGGGGTGTGGTATCACACCTAAGTACGATACAGGTACTTTAGTATGGGTAGGGTGTCACAATGTACAACAAAACCCTTCACCTGAGGGGAGTACATCATATTTCCTATTGACTCCATCTAAGATTGGTGATAAACTATACCTACAACAGGTAGGAAGTGATGGTAATACTACCGTAACAGTAGGGGAGGAATGTAAATGAAGAAGTTATTGATGTTACTTCTTACAGCATGGGCATTACTAGGGGTAACGCTTGCTTCATCTTGGGCCTCCGACAATGCACAGACTGACCTTGATTGCCTAGCGGAGGCTATCTACTTTGAGGGGAGATCAGAACCCTTCATTGGTCAGCTGGCTATAGCTAACGTAGTCCTAATTAGAACTACTAAATCTATATGCGATACAGTACACGATAGGTGTCAGTTTAGCTATTGGTGTGATGGTAAACATGAGATTATGAGGGACGCTACAGCTAAGGCTACCTCATACACGGTAGCTAGATTAGCTCTGGACGGGGCTATAGTGGGAGAGACAGAGGGAGCTACTCACTACCATGCAACATACGTCAACCCTTACTGGGCTGGCAAGTTATTTTACGTAGACCAAATTGGTAAACACTTATTCTATATAGAGGATTAAACAATGTATAAAACTTCACACGATGTAGACCCAATAGTAAATACAGTAATGGAGCGTATGAGTGACCGTAGTAAGGAAGGGATCAAGAAGTACGGTACGACGATGATGCGTAACGATGTGTCCACTACACAATGGATTGATCATGCGATAGAAGAGTTACTTGATGGTGCTATATACCTTGAGCGTGTTAAGTATGACCTAGGGAGGCTAAAGTAATGGCGTATACAGTAGCAATAGATGAAGAGACTACAGACAGGTTAATTGTACAGGTGCTTAAGAACACACTACACACTCAGCTATCCTCTACAGTCTTTGAGGAAGAGGATGCTGAGGATGTAATAGATGCCTGTCGCATTTTAGTGGAGTACTATGGTATGCCGGGAAAAGACTACGTTACAGGTAAGTGGTCTGTTGTGGGTTAATGGTATATGTCATTCTTGTGAGTTATCCATTTGAGTAGTAAATAATCCTATCTGAGCAGCATTAGAGGCCGCTTTCCTACGGTGTTTATTTAGAACCGTAGGTGTAGCGGTCTTTAGGAGGTCTCTATGTACTGCTTTAGCGGTAGTCCCGGCAGTCTTCAGGTTTCCCCCTGTTAAATTATTTAAAACATCCATGCTTTTGTTCCACTCTTTAGAGGTAATAGGAGAGGACGTTCCCCAGTTCTTTTTCTCTGCTTTACTAGCTCCTCGTTTACCATGTCTAATCTTTTGAGCAGGGACTACTACAACAATGTTATCTGATCCTTCTGGACCTTTATAACTAGCAAGGTCAGAAGCGTCTGAAGTGGTTAAGTGTGTTTCATTCTTGTCTAGGTCAGTAGTAAATTTATAGTTTACACCTCCCTTCTCTTTATCTCTAGAAAGGTGACTACCAGTACCTGTAATATACTTTCCAACAGGTTCTTTAATGTCATTCTTAACTTTGTTAGATACAACATTACCAGAGTAATCTTTTACTTGCATTAAAGGATAACCAATAGCTTTCCAACCATCAATATAGCGGCGTTCCTGCGCCCCTAATGGTATTCCTTGGCTTTCTTTATGTCGAGCAGTTAATAGTAGGTCCATTAGCTTGCCTTCAGGAAGTACGTTAGCTCCTTTTTTACTATCAATAGATGCTTTTATTGTCCGAAAAGCAGAATGTTTTCGATTTACCCGAGTTCCTATTTGTTCTCCAAATATAACGTCTTTAAAATGCTTATGTAGTTTCTCTCTGTTCTTTTTATTGACTGCTCCTGCAATCTGAGTAGTCTCAATATGATCTATGGCAGATAGTTCTTTCTTACCTGTCATTTTAGCATACGTTTTTAATAACGAACCATCTTCCCATCTACGTGTTATTGGTGCAGATGTTGAGGCAGCCCCTGAAGCTTCCATACCTACACCACCCTTCCCCGGCCTCATGGTCATAACTTTAGTTGTCTCTGAAGAAGGGATACCCCATACGGTACTAACGTGATCTAAATGATGTGACGCAATATCATCTGGCATCCCCTTCATACTTACCTTTTTTATAGCTTCCCCGTCGATGTTCATATCTAACGGCTTGCCTATACGTTGATCTATCTCTAAAGGAGAGCCATGCGGTCTTAATTTAGGCTGTATTTTATCAATACCTTGAGACATCTGTTGTTGCATCATTTCTGCCCCAGATACCCCTGATCTGTCCTGATCTTTACGGAGCTTTTCAGCTTCATCCCAGAAGTTATTAGAGTATCCTGTTTCTTCCCTACGTGCTAAACGGGAAGGACTTATAGCCTCTCTTAACGTACCGGGAATTGCATTAAGTGCTTCCCCTGCAACGGCTAAGGGAGCGGCTGGAGAATAGAAGTTAAACCCTGACCCTATAAATTTATTACGTCCTTGACTTATTTCATATAGTGATCTAAACTTATCTGATTTACTCTTAGGTGTTCCCATCATAGTGACTAAATCTTTAGCGTCCCCAAACATACCACCACGGACATGAGTATTCATGTTACGTGCAACGTCTGAGGCAAAATCAGGTAAACCACCAAAGAAAGCTTCCCTTCCTATTGTCTTAAGACTAGAACCTTTAGGAGTCTTAGCTGCTCCTTTAATAGCCCCTAATCCTGCTTTAGTAAGTATCCGTACAATAGGAATTACGCCCATAATATTAATAGCAGCCCCTAAGTCTTTAGCGGCCTCAGGGTTTTCTTTAGCTAACTTCTGTCCGTACTGTCCTATTTTAGACTCTAGTACGTATTCAGCCCCTTCTCCTATAAGTTTTTCAGCCCATTCAGGAGTAAGAGCTTCAAAAGGTGCAGCCATAAGATCACCTAGGCCTCCCGCTAATGCTCCAGCGCCTCGTAGATATGCTCTAGGATCATCACCCCCTAAAGAAACTGCCTGAGACAGTTGCTTCTCTCTGTGGTCATATTGCTTCCCTAGTTCTGTAAACATTCCCATTTATTTTACCAATCTATCATACGTAGTTGCTGCATCATTATACCAATCAGTAACATATTCTTCTATAGCATCAAACTCCTCTTCTCGCATAGTCATTTGTCTAAGGGTTAGTAAAGCTCGACGGGCGAATGCTTCTTTACTCATCTTATTGGGGTCTAGTTTATGTAGTTTAATAAGTTTGTTGATATTATTAGGGTTATTCATAGCCTTAGCCATTATCCAAGGTGCGCCTAGGATTACAGCTGAAGCAACTGTGGCTATTGGAGCGCCTACAAAAGCACCTGACGCTACTGCCGCTGGCATTGCCGCCATCTGTGTAACAGCTGTAAACTGTTTACTATTCAAGAATAACTGAGCAAAACCAGACGTAGGGGATATAGAGGCGTCCGCCATTAAGTTTACTGTTTTACGGAAGGAATTAAAATCTTCCCCCATGACTGCTTGAACTCTTGATTTAGTATCTGCGTTATTCATTTCTTGAGCAAATTTACTATAACTTTTAGCATCAATTCCAACACCTTCCTTCTTTAAGGTACTATCTACAAATGAAGCTCTGATTGACTTCTTAGCATCCTTAAGGCTTTTAAAGCCACCTTCCGGTATATCTTTTGGATCAATAATTCGATACGCTTCCTCAAGACTATTCATAGCTTTCTTTATACGACTTGTGCTTTTACTTTGTGTAAACATACGTCCTATGACATCAAACGAATCTTTATTACCACTTCTAATTACAGAGTTATTAATCTCAGGAAAGAGAATATTCATCGAATCGCCATAAGACTTCTTTAGTTTCATGTATTCCTTAGCTACACCGCTGTCTCGTTTCTTTAATTCTTTATGGACAACTTTCTTCATGTATGTCTGTAAATCCGCTAATTGTCTGTCAGATGCAGAGGTAAGTCCATTAGGGTTAGAGTGTCTTGCCTCTGAAACCAACTTAGTAACAATACCGTCAAACTCTAATAGGAATTTAGGGGACGTTTTAGTTAAGTTCTGACCGTTAGAGGTCTTACCTAACTCCTCAAATAACTGAGAATATACTTTCTGTGTATCAGGTGTTAGCTGGCTTACTTTAGTGCTACTGGAATACCCTCTTGGACTTCCCGGTTTTCCACTTTTACCGTAACGCATGAAGTTTTCTAACCCTGTACGCATAGGGGCTATTTCTATACTTGATTTACCTAATTGTTTACCTTGCTCAATTAGACCATCAGTGTATTGCACAATCTTAACACTACGGGCCTGTTGAGTTGCATCGTACCAATTTTGTCCTAATTCATCAGGAGCTAGTTGTTTATTCTGAAACAAAGTATCCATACGATTCTGTACAATATTATTGATCTTGTCAAAGTTCTTCTTGAATATATCTCTACCTAAGAGACTTGTTTCAGCAACGGCTTGAGCGTTTCCAGTGCTTTCACTAAATTCTTTACCTAATTGGAACTCTAAAATTGTAGCGTCATTTGCAGCTGCTATCTCTTGGCTTTGTATTTTAGAGGAAGCTGAACCAAATTCCCCTGCTTCCCCTTTAGCAAACTCAGCTTTAGTGGCTTTAGCAGCTTCTTTAGGTGACCTTTTTAGTGCTTTTTGTGCTAATATCCAAGCAGCCATTGCTGGTTTAGGAACCATCTTTAAACCTAAATCAATACCTACAGACCACACCCCTTCTTTAAATGCTCTATCCCATTGATCATCTGTTCCCCCATACCATTCTTCAATAGCACCTCCAGCCATTGAGCCTAATGCACCAGTAACTATAGGAGCAGGAGAAAATGATCCCGCTGTACCTAAAATCATTGCTGCGTTACCAAGTGTAGCGTCCCCTGCCATCTTAGGGGTTACTTCCATAGCTTGCTCAGGCTGCATAGAGGGGAACCCCATACCTCCCGGCATGATCATAGGGCGCTCACGTTGTCTAGGTTGTGGTGCTGTGTTTACCTCAGGTGTTCCCCAAGCTTCCGTATCGGACATAGCCTTCTTCTTAACAGGGGCCGCCCAAGCCTCTTTATCCGTCATTCCCATTACTGAACCCATCCTTCTGCTGTCCACGTTAAAAGACCATTAGGTGATTGGTATTTCTGTCCTATAACCCTATCAGCAAACTCTGGTAAAGGGACTACAGAAGCCTCTTCAGTAGCCTCTTCAGCCCCCCAAGCATCAAGCAAGCTCTGTGCGTCATCAGCCATAGCAGACGCTTCAGCGGCTTTAGCTTTATTGACCTCAGTGAAGTTCATACCTAAGTAACCTGATGTACGTTTAAGCGAAGCTCCATATATCTTAACCAGACGCTTTAGAATTGCTTCGTTAACCCCCCAACCTTGACGCATTCCTGCTGATACCTGTTCAAGAAACGCACGTTCACCTTCAGTAGGGTTAGAGCCAAACTCTCCAATCTTGTTAATAAGGACTTCACCAGTTACGTTAGTGAATTCACCCCGATTAGCATCAGTTAGCCCAAAGAAATCAGTAACGGAATCACTTATCTTAGTTATCCCTCCTGTTTTAATCTGAGGGAGTAACTCTAAAGCACGTTTAGCTAATCCAAGGCCTGTTCTTTGTTTATCAACAGCTTTACGTAAATCACCCTTCTCTTCTGCCCACACTTCAGCTGACTTTATATTAAAAGCATGATCTACTTCTTCTTCAGGTGTTTTACCTTTGACTGTTATTACAGCACCCTTTGGATTAAACGTTGGACCACCTTCGCCCCCAATTTTCTGTGGGACTAAACTACCATCCTCGGCCTTAGCTAATGTCCAAGTACCTCCATCAGTAGTTCTGACAGTATCTCCTTCAAACTTCAGCTTACTTCCTGAGAGCCTCCCTTTATTACGTGCTGCAAGCATATCAGCGTTGGCTTTAGCAGTATCTATATCCAACTTCCGCATACTCTGGGCTTGCTGTAGGAACGATGCAGCCTCTTGAGGATATCCACGAGACATAAGCTCTGCATATCCTTGCTTAAGTTCCTGCTCAGATATCTTTCCATCGTCGGACTTAAACCCCGCAAGCATCTGATTGATGTCATTACGATCACCTTCACGCTTCCGCGCACTTGCTAACCTAGGGTCCTCTGCGGGAGCTAAGTCAGTACCCTGTAGCAATCCACGTACACCACCTTGGAGTGCCTGAGACATCTGCTCGTTGGCCTGAGCCTGAAGGTTAGCATAGAAGTTGCCTCCAGCCCCTGCGCTGTCCGCCATAGCCTGACGTACCTTCTGATCACGCTCTTGTCTCTGTAGTGCGTATACATCGTTTACACCCGCGCCTGTAAATAAACCCTGCATTTGATTCTGTGCCATATTATATTAATCCCAACCTTCTGAATAAGATGTGTCATTATCGTTGTAGCCGCCTGAGAAACCACCACCACCGCCACTAGCATCTGGTGTATAAGTTCCATAGTAACTCGGATCAGTAGGCTGCGCTGCAAGATTACTAACAGCATAAGGTGCTTGCGCAGCCGCTGCCGCTTGCTGTGCCGCTATAGCATTTGCCCTAGCAAAGACCGCTGGTACTTCTTCAGGAGTCATAGCTGTACGCGCCCCTCCAAACTGAGGGCCATACGGGTTATTAGCGGCATTAGGATTACTTATAGATTCTCCTGTCCAGTTACCTCCCGCTGAAGATGCTTGAGCATTATAGAATGCTTGTGTAGGTGTTATAGACGGTGTTGTACCGGGAAAGTTAGCAAAGTTTTCAGGACTGTTAGCATATGAAAAACGGTCTGTGGCAATACTGTTTAATGAATTAGGAGTTAGCCATGCATTTATTTGATCCAAGAATCCAAGCTGATCCTCTTCAGGAACACCCTCCCAAGTTTCAAACAAACCGTCAGCTGTTTTCCCTTTACGCCCCATTGCCTCATTAAGCTGTTTTGTCTCAAAAAGACCAGCACCTCCAGCCGCTAAAGTTCCAAACAACCCAGTTAAAGGAGTGGACCTTTCTGCCGCAGTTCCAATATTAGAGGCCGCAAGCCCTACATTAGAATACACCCCAGCTTCATCACCCGTTCTAAAACCAAGAGCGTTTACTGTTTTTTGCACAGGATTGTCTATAAAGCTATTGACTTCCTTAGATGCACTATCGAACATATCCATAGCGCCTTCCCAAAGACTAGTACCTATGCCTCCTATAGAGGGAGGTCCGCTAGGGTCTGTTAAGTAGTTATATCCCTTCTTCCCGTACTCTAAAGCCTCTGGAGCATAGTCCAACATAGAGATACCAGTTAAGGCACCTAAGTTATCCACAACACCACCTACAATATCTGATCCTAACTGTTGCATGTTTGGCGTAGTAAGTTGATTACTGTTTAATTGATCAAATGTAGAAGAAAACCCGTCACCCTCTTCACTACCTTGAAGAACATCATCCCCTATAGAAGAACCAGAAAAGAGACCTAAGTAAGGGTTCTCTGGTGTCTCTGTAATGGACTCTAATCCAGAAGTCTGAGGTATTCCACCTTGTTGCATAAGAAGCCAATCAGCCAACCAATCAGGAAGACTACCGCCCGTCATACCACCTACATTATTATTAGCAATAGCCATTTGTTATCCTTATATGGTAGCACTTAATAAAAGCCTCTTGTACCTGTGTCGTTGCCGCTTGCGCCCATGTAACCAGCGTAGGGAGTTTGTTTCTGTGTCTGAGGCGGTTTATACGGATTTGAGAACATCCCACCAATCCCAGACAATGCAGTACCCATAGAACTAGGTGCAAATGCCTGCCCAAGTGACTGCGCTCCAGATGCGCGTGAAGCTAATCCCGCACTCGCTTGATCACCTAAGCTTGCACCTAATCCCATCCCTTGAGAAGCCATTCCCTGAGGTATATTAAGCAACCCTACAGACTGTCCAATGTCACCAGACTCACGCCCAAGTAGACTATCAATAAGTCCCTGAGCTTGACCAAAGGCAGCATTCCTACGTTGTGTCTGTCCTTGGCCTATAGCCTGCTCAAGTTGACCAAACTGTCTAGCTCCTCCGGTGCTACCTAAGCGTCCCTGAGCTAACTGACGTGTCTCTAGATCAGTACGTAGCTGGTCCTCTTCTGGCTGGTAGAACTCTTGCTGTTGATTATAGAATTGCTCTTGTGCGGCAAATGGATCAGCACTTAAGGCTGTCGCTTGTCCACCAAAGATACCACTACGGTCAAGACCGCCTTGGTATATGTTACTCAGCTGTGGTGATAGGTTCTGCATAATGGACCTACTGCCCTCATCGAACTGAGCAGTACCACCTAAGCCCCCTACGGACCACGGTTGTGCTTGAGCCATAGCTGCATTGGCATTCTGCGTTAAAGCATTAGCCTGCATCTGTGCAGCTTCACGGGCCGACTGCCCTGTCTCCTGAGCGCCTAAGTAGCTTAGACCGCCTCCCAATAAAGAACCAAAGAGGTTATTCCCGGCTTGACTCCCTGAGAACAAACCACCAACGGAACTCCCTAAATTCTTTAACCAATCCATGTTATATCCTTACCTTATCTTACCTTGTTTAGTCAATAGTGTCATAGACACAAGACTTGAATAATCGCCTACTACTTCAGTAACCATCTTCATCTTAATCACTTTACCTGTACGTCCTAATGGTATTTTGTACTCTACAGGTCCAACTTTAGAAGTAAACTTAGATACACCGTAGAATGAATCTGCGGCTCCATAAGTTGCGTAGTCCTCAGCTGGAGCTAAGTTAAAGTTTTTAGTTAATGGATTAACTGAATCGTGATCTACATAAAGACTTAAGGACGTAGCTGACCCTCTACCTCCAGTGTAGGAGAAGTAAGCAGTCCTAAGTATCTTAGTGACAGCTGGTTCACCTAAGTCTAACCAAGCCGTAGACCATGTGTAGTTATATAACCTGTTTGAACTAGACCAACATTTTGATCCATCCCAGACTCCATTTACAGCTTCACATGCAGTCTGATTTGCGTTAGTTGATGTAGTGTCTGTAATATCTACCTCAGCAAAACCCTCAAGTTTAGCGACATACGTAGCTGAACCAACAACTAACTCACCACCTATAGTGCTTACGCCACATAAAGGAGCAGTAGCAAAGTTCCACGTAGTCACTTTAGGTAGCTGTCCAGATGAGAAGTCGAATACATAGGCCAGCTTACTGTCGGGAACAAAGGTAATCACAAGACCTTCTTTCTTATGATACACTGTCTTGATGGTAGTTAAGTCCGCTGTAGATAGGTAGAACGCTAAAGTATTACGTACAGCAATACTCATGTCAGTCAGAGGAGCTTTACCGTCTGTCTGTGTGATACGAGATAGGGACTGTAGACCTTCGTAGCTAAGGAATAGCAAGTCTGCACCCATGTAGACTATATTGTCTCTTCCCGCTAACCCTACACCCTTGATTAATTCCTCAAGGACCATAGCTGAAGGGTTTGATGCACCTGAGTAGATAGCTATATTGTTCTTACCAAAGATAATAATCTTATCCATTAAGGAAGCTAATCCAACAATCTCATCCTGTCCCCATACAGTATGTAAATCAATTACCCCTGCCGCACCACCATTTAACTTCTCACCAATGAGGTTATCTGAGTAGTATAGAGTACCAGAATCTTCAGTGACACCACCGTACCACATACGTCCAAAGTCCCCTAATGCACAGTTAGGATCGAAGGTGGTTACTCCGGTAGAGGCTACATATGTACTTAAGTCAATTACATCAGTCCATGTAGTACCCGTTAAGTTAATAGGAGAATGTCCAGCCTGTATGCCCCAGAACTCTGTATTAAAGTTTATCCACTGCCAATTAGAATTACTAATGGTCTGTGGTGAAGATGCAAAGGTCTGCGCTGTGAGGGTCTCAGGTACAGTTGCGGTATTACGTAAGTATATAGCGGAGCCTGAGCCTACGTAGTAAGCAGTTGTACGATCTGATTTAATGTATTCACCAATAGACTTAATAGGTGCAGCTACTGTTTTAGATACAGCCTTAATACCATGTCGTGGACCTATTCGTCCCTGAAAGTCAAAGACTACATTAGATGCCTCAGTTAGCCACTCTGGTCCTAGAGTAGAACTACTGGCCTGAGTGTTAAGTCCCTTAGAACCTAACCCGTCTAAGCGTGTGGGACGTAGCGGCTTAACTGGCATACCATACCGTTTCATTCACTGTACGTGACTCATCTTGAGTTATTGCATCAGATAATGTACTATCGAATCTAGCGGCTACTACACCCACACCAGCGCCACCATCTTCACCACGTTCAGTAAGTGCTAGAGCATATGCCCCTAGGACTACTGGTAGCTCAGGTACGGTTAGCTCTGTAGCGGCTTCTGTAAGGTCTGACTGAGGTATTACAATGTGTACTTTAATGTCGAATGTGCCACTAGGTTGTGGGTAGAAGTCCATCGTTGTCCCATTGATACGGTAGGCAATAGGGTTACTGTCCGTTTGATTACCAATGAACTTGTAGTCATAGAACTGTTCATCTGACATTAGCTGTAGGGTGAAGTTGTTTGTATTGTCAATCACCTGTAGAACCTTACTACGGTCTGTAGCTCCTGTGATTGTATAGGCATTAGTGGCTGCTGAAGTAGTTATAGTTACCACTGATCTTAACGTGGTCCACTTCCATGCATCTTCAACACTAAGTTTAGATTCATTAACGAAGTCACCAATCAATTGAGCATAGTCATCTACTTCAGAATTAGCGGCAAGATCACCAATCCAATCAGCTGATACTGATGATTCCCGAAGTCTACGTAAGACTTTATTTACTATAGTTCTGTATGACATTATTTACCTCTAATTTTATTAAGCATAGACGGAACACCTTTGATTGCGAATGTAGATGCAAATGCTACACCAAGTAAATACCAGTATTCTCCCGGTACGTCAGTCTTAAGGATTACAAAAGCATCCCCTATTCTATTGACCATCTCTATATTACCAGTGATGGAGGCTACGAACATAGCTATGAATGGAGAGATGATTACTACTAGAGCAAACTCATCTTTCCAGCTACCTGCTTGGTTCTTAGCCTGCTCTATCTCCCAAGCCTGATCTCCTTCGATAGCTGTAAGCTTACGAATATGTTTAGCTTGAGCAACCTCACCTTTGTTCTTAAGGTATGTCTTTCCGACGCCTAAGACACCTTGTATGATTGCCCCAATCATTATACTTTCCTTACTTTTTTCTTCTTAGGTTTAGTGTGAGAAAGCATCTTGCTAGTCTTTGTATGCTTTGCCCCTGACATTAGCTTACCATTTGTTTTATGAGTAAGTCCTGTATATGGGACTCCGCTCGGTAAGAAATGTATTTTATCTTTTGCCATGTTATTTCCCTAGTTGCCAATGTGGTGCGTCCCACTGCCATAAGTCATAGCCCCAATGTAAGTCTTCTACTCCTACTTTCTCAGCTGATCCTTTGATTACCTGAGCAAGTGTTTTAAACCTAGCTTGGTTATCCCAATCTACAGGGTAAGGTACTATGTCCACCGCCTGAGAAGGGTGTTTATTATGTTTACTAGAGGGGAACTTAAGCTGACTATTGCCATTTCTAAATGCCTCATTCTGCTCATCTTCCCCTCTATGTCCTTTGATAACTGCAAAGTCATAATGCGTTATCGCTTCCCTAAGTACCAGCTGTATACGTTCATCACAAGACTCTAAACACTCTTCGCTTCTCTTTCCAAACTCAGCCATACTTTTTACCTTATGATATTAGTTGCCTTTAACTTTCCGACTTACTTTCTTCTTAGGTTTCTTCTTTAGTGTGGCAGTAGAGGTTTTTGAATTAATTTTATATTTTGGTACGTGTATTTTAATTGGCATATTATGTTCCTTTGTATATGAGTTGATTAACCTTATGATATTAGTAGCCTTTAACTTTTCGGCTTTTCTTTTTCGCAAGGGTCTTCTTTGGTTTCTTTTTTGGTACGATTGTAATTGGCATATTATGTTCCTTTATATATATATGAGTTGATTAACCTAGCCCTAGTTTATTTGCTAAACCAGTAGTCAAGGCTCCGACTATACCACCAGTACCACCAATAGCGGCGATACCAATGAGCATACGTTGTTTAAACTTCTTAAGTTCTCCAATGGAGGACCCATGTGACTTAACGTCCTTTTCAATTTCTTCGATTTTTATATCATCCTTAGTTATATTTGTTTGAATCACAACAGTTAGATCAGCAACCATTGTTTTAATGTCCGCTACCTGAAGAAACAGGGCAGCACGTTGATTCTTAGAGGAAGCTGCTTCTGCCTTTAGTTCACCTATGGACGCGCTAACTTGATCTATACTCATCTTACTTAGCCCCTACTTGTACTTGTACCTAATGATAACAACACCTGATCCACCAGCGCCGCCATCGCCGTTTGAATTATTTCCACCTGATCCGCCTCCGCCTCCGCCAGTGTTGGCAGTTCCAGCGGTTCCATCGTCATTGTTTAACCCAAAGCCACCCGCACCGCCTCCTCCAAGACCTCCAATAGCATCGTTGCCTGTTCCATAAGAACCCGCTCCGCCGCCACCAGATCGTAAAACAGATGATCCTGAAATACTTGAAGCTAAACCTACGCCGCCATCGCCATCAGTCGCTCCACTTCCGCCAGCAAATCCAGCCGCACCAGCACCCCCGCCACCACCACCAATTTGGTGTGAAGCGTGACCAGCGCCGCCAACATTTCCTTGAACAGTCGCATTTCGACCTCCACCAGCAC
>Ga0209816_1002516_pt1 | contig 12958 bp, 5 predicted proteins | sample CoawatmetaG01DNA_FD_187509 | JGI IMG/M metagenome (GOLD analysis project Ga0209816, IMG submission 187509) | Marine microbial communities from the West Antarctic Peninsula - Coastal water metaG017-DNA (SPAdes) (version 2) | ecosystem: Environmental > Aquatic > Marine > Coastal ... | reverse complement strand
CTAATATTCCGTTAGGTCTTAATTCAATACTGCAATAATTTGTATCTGATACCTCATTAATAGTATGAGATAATTTTTTCGAAACAGAATCAATAATAAATCTACTAGAACCTATTCCTCTAAATTTTAAAGCTTGCAAAAAACTAAAACTATTTCCTAGAATATTATTGATTTCTTTTGCTTCATCTTTATCAAAATAAGTTCGATTATAAATCATGTGTTAAATCATTAACTCTAACAGTAATTAAATTATTTTTCATTCAACAAATCTACATAAAATAAATAGAATCAAATAACGCATATGTTAATAAAAACCAACTCAATAAGTTGTTTTTCTATTATTTGAATCGTTGTAGCAGGATTACAACCTCTACCCTTTTCACTAGATTACAGCAAGCTTTTAAACTAAAATTTGCACCACTTTTTGCACCGCTAATCAATTTACTAATCCAAACATAAGAAATTTATTTGATTATCTGAGTAATGTCTTATTTTATAAAATAATAAATTTGAATTCGATAACCTTAAGGCGTAAATAAAGAAACCCATGTGGGTTTTTATTTATTCAATAATTATTTTTTAATAACTTGCAAATATGAAAATAGAAAAAATAATTTCAATAACAAAGTTTGAACTTTCAATCTAAAATTTTGATAGTTTTATTTTTTTATCTTTGAAAAATGAAAAAAGCAATAGCCTTCCTATTCTTTCTTCCAATCTTTTTGATAGGACAAAACAACGTCACAATATGTGACGGGGATAGCTCTTTTATATATGGTAACTGGCAAAATACTGGAGGTATTTATACTAATGGAAGTTTAACAACTACATTAGTAATAAATCCGTTACCAATTATAACTCCAAATTTCGTACTAAATGGTAACGCACAAATACAACCAGGAAATGTATTTCAATTAACTTCAGCAAATAACAATCAATCAGGTTCAGTATGGAATAATATACAAATAAATCTTAATTATCCTTTCCATTTTAATATTGATGTTTTTCTGGGCTGTAATAATGGAGGAGCAGACGGAATAGCATTTGTATTACAGCCTATAAGTACCTCAATAGGAAGTGGTGGTGGCGGATTAGGCTATGCAGGAATTAGTCCTTCTTTTGCAGTAGAGTTTGATACATGGCAAAACACTTCTGACCCTTCATATGATCATATTGCAGTTCAAAGAAATGGAGACCTTAATCATAACGGAGCAAATAATTTAGCAGGTCCTATAGGATTTCCTCCAAATAATTATCAAATAGAAGATTGCAATTGGCATAGTGCCATATTTAAATGGGATCCAGCTACACAAATATTTTCTTTAGATTTTGATGGATATACAAACGTTATTAGCTATTCAGGAAATATTATTAATACAATTTTTGGAGGAAATCCAATGGTATATTGGGGGTTAACTGGCGCAACAGGTGGAGCAAATAATGTTCATAAATTTAGATTTAATTATGAATTAAATGACGTTGCAATATTATGTCAAGAAGATTCAATTCAAGTAAACTCATTAGTAATAGCAAGCTCTTATACCTATTTATGGTCACCCAATTATAATATATCCAATAATACAGCCTCCTCAACCTATTTTAATCCTGATACCACTACAACATATTCACTAGCAATCACCAATTCTTATGGATGTACATACGTTGATTCATTTACAGTTAATGTAGATACATCTGCTACTAATATTACGTTTCCTTTAGCATCAGAGTTCTGCCTTGGAACCCCTCCAATAAATTTAAATTATGCAACACCAATTGGGGGAAATTATTTAGTTAATAGTATTGCTTCAACAATTTTTAATCCTACTATAAATGATATTGGAATTAATACAATAACATACTCCTACACAAGTCCTACTGGATGCTCTAATGCTCTTACAAATAATATAAGTGTTTATGATTCACCAAGTGTTTTATGCACACCCACCAATGCTTCTTGTAATGGCTTTTTAGATGGCAGTGCATCACTTACAATTTCTGGTGGAACACCAACTTATACTACTAATTGGGGAGGAAACAATCCTCTTGCTTTAGCTGCAGGAACATACGGATATACAGTTATTGACAATAATAACTGTACTTATTCTGATAGTATTATTATTTATCAACCTGGTATTTTAACATCCTCTATCAATACAACGAACCTAATTTGTAATGGAGATAATAATGGTACTGCAAGCCTACAATTGCAGGGATCTTCCTCTCCTGCAGGAACGGTCTCTACTTTATCATATTGTAACTCTAGTTCTGGGTCAATTAATTTTTCCAATATTGAAAATGTCCAGTTATTAGGTGACAATTACAATATCAATAATAATACTTCAACTATATGTGATCAATATGAGGATTATACAACAACTCACTTTGCAGATTTAACAGAAGGGCAGTCCTATATTATTGATGTTGATTTAGGAGTTTGTAATTCAGGGAATGTAAACAACTATCCATCAGGAGCTAAAGTATTTATTGATTGGAATATTGATGGAGATTTTACTGACCTTGGAGAAGAAGTAGGAAACATTCCTAATGGAATTGCTGTTTCTGCAAGTCTTAATATAACAGTTCCTTTTACGGGAGCTTATGGCCCAACGAGAATGAGAGTTGTTTCTCAATACCAAAGTGCCGGAAATACAAATCCTATCACTTCTTGTAATGTTGGAACTTGGGCTCCTACCTACACAGAACCTTGGTTCGGAGCTACTGAAGATTATTCTATTGTCATAAATAGTGCTACAATTACTGCTACTTACTTATGGAATACTCTTTCAACTACCGATAGTATCTTCAATCTGACTGCAGGTATTTACTCTGTAGACATTACAGATGGAAATGGATGTACTATTACTGATATTGTTACCATAACAGAACCTACTGCAATTTCTGTAATCCCAACAATTTCTGATATAAATTGTTTTAATGGAAATGACGGAGGAATTGAATTAAATATTGCTGGAGGAACTCCTAACTACACCATATCAGTACCTCCTTATTCTCAAATCTTAACCGGTGGCATTTCTAACTTCTTCACACCAAATATACTCAGTTCAGGAAACTACCCTTATATAATTACAGATTCAAGTAATTGCTCTTACAGCGGAAATATAACCTTAAATAATCCTAACCCATCAACATCTATTACTTCTATAACGAGTTGTGATTCTTATAGTTGGAATGGAACAACTTACACTACTAGTGTTGTGCAAATAGACACTTTAATAAATCAAAATAACTGTGATAGTATTGCTACATTAAACTTAACCATTACAAATAGCTCTTTATCAAATACAACTGTAAATGAATGTGACTCTTATCTTTGGAATGGAACTACTTATACAACTTCTGGATTGTATGATAGCCTATTTACAAATAGTGCTAACTGTGATAGTATAGCCTCTTTAATCCTTACTATAAATTATAGCTCAAGCTCTGCTTCAAGTAATACCTCATGTGATTCTTATCTATGGGGTATAAGCAATCAAACTTATATTAACTCTGGAATTTACACCCAGGTATCAACTAATAATGCTGGATGTATACAAATTGATTCATTAATATTAAATATTAATAATTCTGTTACATCTTCAACTAACCTATCCTCTTGTGATTCTTATCTTTGGAATAGTAACAATTATTTAATCTCTGGAATTTATACAGACACATTAACAACAAGTTTTGGTTGTGATAGTATTGCAACAATAAATCTGACAATTTCTGATACATCAAGCACTTTAATTACAATAAACTCATGTGATTCTTTCACTTGGATAGCTAATGGTCAAACTTACTTTTCATCAATAATTGACACCTTGTTATCTACTAATGCAAATGGCTGCCCAAATGTTGACTCATTAATATTAAATGTTAATTATAGTAACTCTAGTATTGATTCACAAGTAGCCTGTGATACTTACCAATGGATAGATGGTAACACGTATACGATTTCAAGTAATTCCGCTACATTTTTAACTACCAATACAAATGGGTGCGATAGTTTAATCTCATTAAATATAACAATAAACAGCAGCACTTCTTCATTTTTATCTGACAACAACTGCATCTCATATCAATGGCCTTTAAACAATCAAACCTATACAAATTCAGGGATTTATACTTACGTAAGTATTAATACTGCAGGATGCATACATACTGACACTTTAGATCTTACCATTAACAATCCTAATGCTGGATCAGGAAGTATTAACTCCTGTTTCTTTTACAACTGGAATGGAAATACATACAGTACATCAGGAATATATACCGATACATTATCTAATCTTTTTGGATGTGATAGTACAGCAACATTAAACCTTACTATCTCTGACACTTCTTATCAAACAATTACAGAAACTGAATGCACATCCTATTTATGGCCCATTACAAATACTGTTTATATAAATAGTGGCACATATATCCAATCTAGTTTTAATGTAAATGGATGTACTCATATAGATTCTCTAATTCTTGTTATTAATAATCCAACAGCTAGTTACGATACAATATCTGAATGTAATTCATACTCTTGGAATGGAATCACCTTTAACACCTCAGGAGATTACAATTTTAATCTTATAAATTCGAAAGGATGTGATAGTATTGCAAACCTTAATTTAACCATCTCAAACAGTACATCTTCTAGTTTATCAGTATCGGAATGTGATAGCTATTTTTGGGAAGGCATAAATTATAATATGAGTGGAACTTACATGCGAACATTAAATACCATTAATGGCTGTGATAGTGTGGTTACGCTTAGTTTAATAATAATCTCTGGAGGTTTTGAGATCACAACAAATATTGACATTACAGATGTTGATTGCTTTGGGATGAATAATGGAACAATTAATTTATATCCTAATGGAGGAATTAGTCCACTAACTTTCAATTGGGATAATGGAGCTACTACTCAAAACATCAATTCACTTACAGCTGGATATTACAGCTTTACAATTACTGACTCGATTGGATGTACATTAGACAGTACTGTTAGTGTTAGTGAGCCCGATAAACTTATAGTTAGCTTTCAAGCTAATGATGAAATATGCCGCAATGATTCTATTTCTATTTTAATAGAACTTTCAAATCCTATTTATAACTATTATACAGTACAGTTTTATGACTCAATCCAAAAATCATTTATTATTGATTCATCTGGTGTTTTGATTCCAGAGGGAATACCTTTTTATATTATCCCTAGTTTTAGTAATCAAATACAATTAATTTCAGTTACAGATAATAATGGGTGTACAAGTGATATAAATCAGCCTTTAGATATAATCGTAAATGAATTTCCAATTCTAGAAATTAATCAAGATGATATTTGCGTAGGAACTCCTTCCTTTATTCTAAATACAGGAACACCAGAAGGAGGAAATTATTTCATTGATGATGAAAACACAAACTTCTTTGATGTTGAAAATCTAGAAAATGGAGCTTACACAATTCGATATGAATACACTGATATTATTACTAATTGCAGCAATTCTATTGAAAAAATAATAAATATTAATCCTAATCCTATTGCTGAATTTTCATTTAGCCCGCAACTAGCTGATATTGATAATCCTACCATTTTGTTTGTAAATGAAAGTGAAAATATTGAAAATACCAAATGGAGTTTAGGAGATGGAACAAATTTAATAGATGAATTAGAATTCTTGCACACTTATACTGATACAGGGACTTATGATGTGATTTATGCAGTAAGCAATCAATTTAACTGTAGTGATACCGCTACAGCAACGCTAATTATTAACCCTGTATATCAAATCTTTATCCCCTCAGCATTTACGCCCAATAATGATGGTCATAATGATAATTTTAAGTTAGAAATTATTGGTCAAAAAGAGTATACAATGACTATTTTTAATAGATGGGGAGAAATTATTTTTAAAGAAAAAAATGGGATCTGGGATGGGAAGATAAATAACAATATAGTACAAAATGGAACTTATTCCTACTCTATATTAGTTAATGACTTTAAAGATAAAGCCTTTATCTATAAAGGAATCGTTACTCTTATAAAATAAATGAAAAATATTTAAAATAGTTAGGACTTAGAATCTTAAGGCCCACTGCAATCCGTCAGTCCTAAGTGGACTGTTTAGTTTGAAATTCTAATATATGGTTTTGGATTAAACCCTCCAAAATAGATTGATTCATAACTATCGAAAGGAGATTTCACATAACATCTTATAGCTACAAGAGCTGTATCATTCAATCCAATAGCGCCATTCACTTCTTCAAGAGTGTACTGCATGTTATTATCACGTTTAGCAAATAGCGCTCCTAAATAATATCCATTCCAGGTTGGATGTACTCCTGATGAAATAGATGATTCAAATCCAATAATGTGATAGGTTTCATTCGTAGCAGGATTACAGCCAATACTTATTTGAATGGATTTTATTTAGAACACAATCTATAGTAGATTCACTAATAAAAAATTCTAATTCTTCATTTTTTAAAGTTGTAAGTTTTTTTTGAAAATATTTATCCTATCTATATTCTTCTTACTTTTGTACCTAACAAAAAATTATTATGGAAACCATCATTGCTCTAGCTTTAGGATTATTACTTGTAACAGTAAATCCGATTAATAAGACATCTGATAAAGAAGAAATTACGATCTATAATGAGTCCTCTAAACGTACTAGTGACCTGATTCATACTGATTTAGCAGTTAGTTTTGATTGGGAAAAGCAACACGTATTAGGCAAGGCGATTCTTACAGTAAGGCCTTACTTCCACTCTACCAACCAACTGTTATTGGATGCAAAAGGATTTGATATTCATTCTATTAGAATGAATGGGAAGAGTTTGAGTTATGATTATGACACTCTATGCTTAATCATTCAATTAGATAGAATATACAATAGGGATGAAGAATACGTTATTAATATTGATTACACAGCTAAGCCTAATGAGTTAAACGTTCAGGGTAGTTCTGCTATTTCAGATGCAAAAGGTTTATATTTTATCAATCCAACTGGTAATGAAGACAAACCACAACAAATATGGACGCAAGGAGAAACCGAAGCTAGCTCTTGTTGGTTTCCAACGATTGACCGACCAAATGAGCGTATGACTCAAAATATAGCTATTACGGTAAAAGATGAATTTATCACCCTTTCAAACGGTCTTTTAGTGAAAAGCCATAGGAATGAAGACGGTAGCCGTACTGATTTTTGGGAACAGAAACTACCTCACGTCCCTTATTTAGCTATGTTAGCGGTAGGAGATTTTAACATTACTACTGACCGTTGGAAAGATATCAATGTTGATTATTACTTAGAAGATGATTATCACCAATACGCTAAAAGTGTTTTTGGGAGAACCCCTCAGATGATTGCTCATTTTTCAGAAATATTAGGAGTTGAATACCCATGGGAGAAATATGCTCAAATTGTAGTTAGAGATTTTGTTTCTGGAGCAATGGAAAATACAACAGCAGTTATTCATGGTGAATTTGTTCAAATGACTGATAGAGAATTGTTAGATGACCACCAAGATGATATCATTGCTCACGAACTTTTTCACCATTGGTTTGGCGACTTAGTGACTTGTGAATCTTGGGCCAACCTACCCCTTAATGAATCATTTGCCACTTATGGGGAATATATTTGGAGAGAGAAAGGTTTTGGACGCATGGAAGCCGATATGCATTTAGATGCTGACTTAAAAAGCTATTTGAGAGAATCAAAAAGCAAGAAAGTAGATATGATCCGTTTTGATTATAATGATAAAGAAGATATGTTTGATAGCCACTCCTATGCTAAAGGAGGTCGTATTTTACATATGTTGCGACATTACTTGGGAGAAGATGCATTCTACAATGGACTCAAAAAATACCTTAACGATAACGCTTATAATTCTGTAGAAATTCATCAGTTAAGAATTGCCATGGAAGCAATTAGTGGAGAAGATCTTAACTGGTTTTTTAATCAGTGGTTTTTAGATTCGGGGCATCCTATATTGGTAATAGATTACGATTATGACAACATTAAAAAGCAGCAAATTGTTAATGTTGAACAAATTCAAGATCAATCTAATACAAAAATTTATAGATTACCATTTGCTATAGATATTTATGTTGATGGAAAAGCTCAGCGTCACCTGATGGAAATGAATCAGAAAAAACAACAATTTGTATTTAATGTAAGCAAAGAGCCGACAAATGTTATTGTTGATGCTGAACATATGTTATTAGCTGAAATATTTGATGGGAAAACAGACGATAGTTGGCTAGAACAAATGCATTCTCCATTATACATGGACAGTAAAATAGCTCTTGAAAATATAAGTGATAAAAATGGTTCTCAGGCAGTAATACAAGCTTTAAAAAGTAAGTTTTGGGGTATACGATTGATTGGAATTAAAAAAGCAAGCAAACTTAAAAATAAAGAAGAATTCTTAGGCCTTATAGAGCAGCACGCTCAACATGAAGAGAATACAAAAGTAAAATCTGCAGCATTACGCCTACTAGCTAATCTTGACAACAAAGACGAGTATTTACCTTTGCTTGAATTAGCAACAAAAGAACAATCATTATTGGTTGCTGGTTCAGGACTTAGTGGCTTAGCTAAGTTAGATGCTAAGAAAGCTTTAGCACTTGCACCTAATTTTGAAAATGATTTAAGGAATGTAGTTAATGAAATTTATGCTAATTACGGAGGACCTGAGAAAGCTTCTTATTTTCAAAAATTATTTCTGAATTCTAGCGGATACGATTTGTATTACTTAATGGGAGATTATACGACATTCTTAAAAAACCAAGACTTAAGTATCATTCTTAATGGAACTCCTGTATTAGAAAAAGTATCTGAAGATGCTAAATCGTGGATGATTCGTGTAAGTCAATACTATTTAAGAGATATTAAATCAACAATTACTGAATTGTATAAAACAGAGAAAAACAAAGAACTGAAAAACAGGGCGAATGAAGCGCTAGAAAGAATAGAGGATTTATTAAAATAATTTCCTAAAATAATTCGAAATTAGGACCGTAAGGCCCACCAAAAAGAAACCCACTCATTTGAGTGGGTTTTCTATTTATTAAGTCGTGGTAGCAGGATTACAACCAACACTTATTTTACTAGACTGCAGCAAGCGTTTAAACTAAAATTTGCATCACTTTTTGCACCGCTAATCAATCTACTAAATCAAACTTACTAAATTTATTCGATTATCTGAGTAATCTCTTATTTTATAAAATATTAAATTTGAATTCGAGAACCTAGAAGTACACAAAAAAGAACCCCACTCATTTGAGTGGAGTATTCTTTAATTAAATGGATTTGTAGCCCAAATGTTAAGCTCATTAATAAAGCCTCTATCATCCATCTCGATTGCAGAGATTATAGAATGAGATATTTCTCTTGGAGTTAACTTATTATCTACATCTTCTCTCTCTACTCTTTCAGAGTTTCCAAATGCAGTTGTAACTTCACTAGGGTTTATTTGGCAAACTCTAATATTGTGAGGTCTTAATTCAGCTTGCCAACACTGAGTCAAACATCTAACAGCAAATTTTGAAGATGAATAAATACTGCCGTTTTTATATCCTTTTAAACTTGCTGTAGAGCCAATATTAATAATAGTTCCAAAAGACTCTTTAACCATATAAGGAATAATTTCTTTGGTAAATAATGCAAGTCCAAAAACATTTACATTAAATACTTTTAAGAAATCCTCTATATTTAATTCTTCAATAGATTTTGCAACTCCAATACCCGCATTATTTATTAGAACATCTACCCTCCCATCTAAAATATCGATACATTTTTTTGCATTTTTACAAATATTTTCATGATCAGAAATATCAAATTCAATAATCTTAGATCCAGTATAGATTTTGGTTTCCAGTAATCTGTTCTCTGATCTTCCAGTAATCAACACATTTGCACCTTTTTTAACTAAGTCTTTTGCTGTTTCCTTTCCAATTCCAAGACTACCTCCAGTTATTATAATATTTTTTCCTTTAACATTCATATATTAAGATTTTTATAATCCAAAATTACGCATTAATTTTCTAAAAAAGTTCAAACTTAAGACCGAGAGGTCCACCAAAAATAAAGACCACTCAATTGAGTGGTTTTTTACTTATTCAAGAATTATTCTTTTCTCAACTATTCCATCATCATAGATATAAAAGAGAGGTTGATTTTTCAAAACTTCTGTTTCTTTTCCTAAAAGATCAATTACTTTAACTAACTCTTTATTCTTATAGTTTATTTCTTCATCATCTATAGCTGTTGCACTACAATTAGTTCCTACTCTAAGCATATTATAACCTGGCGTTACAAATCTTGCTTTATCTCCGTCACATTCAAATGTAACTGGAGTCACTAATTCATTTCCAAAATGCAAATCAATTGTTAGTGTTTCATTTTCAAATGTATAAGGATTAGTTCCTGGTATAGCATTAGTATCACCTGCTTGATATGTTTGATATAACGAATCACAATTACTGCATATACAATAATAGGTATAACGAATTCCGTTGTCAAAAATATACATTGTATTTAAACTAGCTTCATAAGTCCACTTACCATCAATAGGATAAGAATTTTGTGCTTGTGATGTTTGGGTTAATCCTAAAGCAAAAGCTAATATAAGTAATGTCCTTTTCATAGTTTTTTAATGTTGCTAAACTAAATGTTTTTTCTCAGCTAATACCTCAATAACTACTGACTTTATCTTATTAAGGCTTTCTTCTGAATACTTAATAGTAGCAGTATTACAACCAACACTTACTTCACTAGATTACAGGAAAATTCAAAGCTAAAATTTGTACTACTTATAAAGTTTTGGAATGACATTCTGTCGTAAAATTAACTGTGGCACAGATTTCGCATACTCAATACACATAATCAATTAAAAATAAGATATGAAGAAGAATGGCAGTATTAACGTTCAAACGGAGAATATATTCCCAATAATCAAAAAGTTTTTATACTCAGATCATGAAATTTTTTTAAGAGAGTTAGTTTCAAATGCAGTAGATGCTACTCAAAAATTAAAAACATTAAAAACTATTGGAGAATTAGATTCTGATATTAGCAAATTAAGAGTTGAGGTATTACTTAATAAGGAAAAAAAGACAATTACTATTAGAGATAATGGTATTGGCATGACTGAAGAAGAATTAGATAAGTATATTAATCAAATTGCATTTTCTGGAGCTGAAGAGTTCGTAAATAAATATAAAGATGCTGATACAAAAAATTCAATTATTGGTCATTTTGGACTTGGTTTCTATTCCGCATTTATGGTTGCAAAGGAAGTTGAGATTATCACTAAAAGTCAGAAGCCTAATAGTACACCTGTTAAGTGGATGTGCGATGGTTCACCAAAATATACTGTTGAAGAAACAAAAAAGAAAACAAAAGGAACTGATGTAATTTTACATATAGCAGATGATTCAATTGAGTTTTTAGATGAAAATAGACTGACTTTTATTCTAAATAAGTATTGTAAATTTCTTCCAATCGAGATTAAATTTGGAACTAAGACTAATGAAATTGACGATCCTAAAGGAAAGAAAGATGACAAAGGAAATGTTATTAAAATTAGTGAGATATCAGATAATATTATTAACAATCCAAATCCAGCTTGGACTAAAACTCCTTCAAACCTAAAAGAAGAACATTATAATAGTTTTTACAAAGAACTATATCCAATGGAGTTTTCTGACCCATTATTCCATATTCACTTAAATGTAGACTTTCCTTTTAATCTTACTGGAATTCTATATTTCCCTAAATTAAAAAATAATTTAGAAGTACAAAAAAATAAAATCAATCTATATAGCAATCAAGTTTTTATTACTGATAATGTAGAGAATATAGTGCCCGAGTTTTTAACTTTATTACATGGAGTCATTGATTCTCCAGATATTCCCTTAAATGTTTCTAGATCTTATCTTCAAGCCGATGGGAATGTTAAAAAAATAGCAAGTCATATTACTAAAAAAGTAGCTGATAAGCTATCAAGAATGTTCAAAAAAGACAGAAAAGACTTTGAGCAAAAATGGGATGATATTAAAGTATTTATTGAATATGGCATGTTAACAGAACAAAAATTCTTTGATAAAGCAAAAGATTTCTCCCTTTATAAGAACACTAACAATGAGTATTATACATTTACTGAGTTTTCGGAAAAAGTTAAGAATTCTCAGAAAAATAAGGATGGAAAAACAATAGTTTTATACACCAATGATTCAAAAGAACAGCATAGTTTTGTTAAGACCGCAACAGACAAGGGCTATGAAGTTTTAGAGCTAGGAGGACCTTTAATTAGTCATTTAATTAGTAAGCTTGAGGCAGATAATACAGATATTCTATTTACTAGAGTTGATGCAGATATAATTGATAAACTAATTGAGCAAGAAGAAACTAATATTTCAAAATTATCTGATAAAGAACAAGATAAGTTACAGAAAATGATTGAAGAAGAGGTTGATAAAGAAAAATTTACTGTTCAAGTTCAAAATATGTCAGTCTCTGATTCTCCTATAGTTATAACTCAGAGTGAATTTATGAGAAGAATGAAAGAGCAACAGCAATTATCTGGAGGTGGAGGTATGCAAATGTTTGGTTCGATGCCTGAATCATATAATTTAGCCATTAATTCAAATCACAATTTAATTAGTAAAATTCTTGAAGAGGAAAAAAAGAAGAAAAGAACTAATTTAATTAACCAACTACTAGATTTAGCCCTATTATCTCAGGGTATGCTAAAAGGAAAAGATCTTACTGAATTTATTTCTAGAAGTGTCAGTTTAATTAAATAATCTTATAACAGTATATAATTTAAGAGGTTCATTTTAAATTATAATTTAAAAAAGTTGGAAATAAGGACCGAGAAGCCCATCAAAAAGAAACCCACTCAATTGAGTGGGTTTTATTTTATATTCTTTCAGAAATATTAACCGCCTTATGAA
>Ga0209816_1002514_pt1 | contig 12968 bp, 7 predicted proteins | sample CoawatmetaG01DNA_FD_187509 | JGI IMG/M metagenome (GOLD analysis project Ga0209816, IMG submission 187509) | Marine microbial communities from the West Antarctic Peninsula - Coastal water metaG017-DNA (SPAdes) (version 2) | ecosystem: Environmental > Aquatic > Marine > Coastal ... | reverse complement strand
TTCTAACATAATCAGCACTTAGTACATACATGTCAATGATATTACTAGTACTAGGATCTATTCGCTTGTTTATATCAGCATAATGGTCCCATCTGAAACTTGTAAATTCGTCTTTAACGAACGTAATACCCTCTGTCACTCTGTATTGTATGCTATTGTAGTTAATTTGAATTAAAGTAGCAGTAGATTGATCTATATGTCCAGTTAATGCACTCCATCCACCCGCTTCTCGGATATACCAAACAGTATCAGTCGTGTTATAATATATTGTTGCGGCTTTTGGAACGCCAGTTGGCGCCGAGGCAGCAACTACAGTCTTAGATGCTCTTTCATATGTTATGTTATTGTTAGTATATTGTTCCATTACAATCTTTTCATTTGCACGAATGACGTTAAGCATAGCAAATGGATTATCGTTTGTATCTGAAGTTAATAGTTTAACTTTTGTACTATCTACGTATCCCGCAGGCGTCAAGTAGTCATCGTAAACGTACGAAGATACCCCAGTATATGTAGTAGTAGTTGAATTTGTTCCCACTGATAGTCCGAATGATGCACTGACTCTCACTGAGAAATCTGCGATAGATGATATCGTTGCATTTGTTCCAATGATTACGTCAACTTTTTCTCCGACTGTTATCGCATATGTCCAAAAAATAATCTTGTAGTTTGTGCCACTTGTATTAGTAACAGTTATATTATCATTATTAAGTATTGTGTTCGTGCTATCTCTAAGCATAATATTACTAACAGTAAGTGGGGTCGCACTCGTTACTGTAAATTCTCCATAAGCATATTGCTTGAAATAGATATCAGCGTCAAGGTGATTATAAAGAGCCGATGCGGCAGTAGACATAGTAAAAGTATATTCAGTCGTATTTGCATCATATACAGTAGTAAAATCATTTGTAGTTGTGTTATCTGACACATCATGCCACATGAAGTTACTGCTTGTTGCCGCTGTGTTAAAATAAGACAACGATATCTTTCCCTTAAATCCCAGAGTATCTAGTTGATTAGATGATTGAGTTGAATGTGAATTATTTGCATTATTAACATTACCAGTATATCCCTCTAGAAATCCAACTGCGTCAAGTGATGTGAAAACATCTGCCGATGCAAGTGTATCAACGTCTGTTCCACCAGTTATAGGAGTTTGTGTTGTTGAGTAATTTGCTAAATCGCTTACTGCTATTGAAAGTTTATATTCGCTAGGAGAAGTGCCAGAATCACTTGGATACCCTATAATTCTCTGATTTATATCTGCTATTGGCGGATGAGTAATTTCAGTAGTTCTGTTGAGAGCATATTCTACTCCAGCAGGCGATACTAGATTATGCGTATACGTTGAGTTATCAGCATAGTCGTTGGCTTCTACAAATTCATAAGTTGTTGGGGCACCACTATGTCTAAATAGAGCATCAAATGTTGCACCAGTGCTACCATCAGTTGCTACATTTGATAGTGGAACTTGTCCTATTGTAACTTTCTTACCACTGTCGTTAGTTGCTGTTCCAGTGGTTACTGGAGCCTCTTCTAAGTAATTGAGAAATATTGCATCTCGTTTAGACATATTTGTTTCATTATCGATTACATTAGTTGTATTGCCGTAGAAAAACTTAACTTGGTCTCTACTTTCGAATGCAACTTTTTTGCCTGTAAATTGGGCAGTATATTGTGATTCATTGTCTCTGATACCGGAATTATAATTAAACACGACATAGACATCTGATGCCGCAGGTGTTGTTGTGATAACTTTCCATTCCCATTCGGTTGGTTTCAGATTTGATACTACTTGATATCTTAACTTGAAAGTCTGCTCAGTACTGCTATCAACTACAGTTTTGATGTTTGCAACTTCAGTAGCAGTAAATTTAGTTCTAAATCCTCTTACCACTGACTTGAGTGTTCCAACTTCCGGAATAAACTTACTCAATGTAAGTGTATCATCTGCGTATGCAGGTGATGTCGATGTTTCTACTTTTTTGACAACAGCCCAAATAGTTTTTCCTGATGCCGCCATCAATAATTTAACATAGTCTCCAACAAACACGCCACTTACTGGTGCTGAGGCTGTTTTAATTTTCATTCCATCTGCCGAGTCAACAACGTATGTTGCTGTCTGTGGAAGAACGGCACTAGCACTGCTTCGATACTTATAAAAATAACTATTCAATAGACTCGGATGTTTTAATGCACTTGCTAATTCATTTCTTATAAAGTTGTCACTCTTTCCTTGTAGTTTGTTGTAACTCAATGGAATTGATACTGCTTCGTCTTCAACAAATAGACTTCCGTCTGCGCCCGTCACACTCAAGTTAGAGTGATGTCCTAGAGCATCATCAGTTTCATAAAAACGTGAGTTCCCAGCAAATGAAGTGTTTACTGATTTTAATTTAGTAATTACGTTGTTTCCCAATGATAGAGGATATACATTATAATCTTGTGCATTGACCATTCTATCTTGTGCGTAATAACTTCTTGGAGCAATTCTTCGTACACTAGAATATGTTTCACCAGCATAGTTTTCACCAAAGTCAATCGTACTTGACATTGTTAATGTGAGTCTATAGGTTCTACTGTCAGTGCCAATATATGGAATTGTTATAATTTTATTAATAATGTCATTAGCATTTACAGAGAAATTATCATTATGAACTGTTCTATACCATGCTCTGTAGTTGCCATATGCCGCGTTGCCAAAGACACCATCTGGATAATGTAGTTCAATTCCATTGTTGTCGCTAGAATTTATACTTACAATATCTCCAGAACCAGTTCGCAAACTGTTGTAAATTGCTGTCTCTCTTGTGTCATTATCAATTGCAGTCACACTTGATACGTAATCTCTACCTGAGTCTATCTTCTGAATCCACACATCAGAATTAGATATATTAGTTTCATTTATTGGTTCTATTCTATTTGAGATTTTATTCTGATAAGAGAAATCTTCAAATGTAAGTGTGCCTTGTACTGCATAAACAAAGAATCCAGTTCTGTCACTTGCTGATCCCAAATTGTCATTTCTGTTAATGATTGTAAAGTTTTTATTTTGATTTGGCTCTGCTTCGTGTATCTTTTTATTAACTGTGTCTAGTGCTACTCGTACTGCTTCAAACTCTCTGCCCTTACCATTAATGTTTGCAGAGAATGGATAGTTTACACTCTTTATAGTTGTATCTTCGTTTATCTCGTATAAAGAATGGTCAACATCTGTTATAGTTAATGTAGACGATGGATTCTGAATTTTAGTTGTACCTGCGAATGAAGAGTTTAAGATACTGATAAAGTTCTCATACCAATCTACATTATTACTATCATTCCAATTAATACTTTGTCCTGCAAGAGTGACACCTTCGTTATCAAGTACGTTCTCGTCAGTTGTTATACTAGTAATCTTCATGAAGCCTTTTGCATTGATAGGTCTAGTTTTGTTATAACCTAACGTCTTTGCCATTTGTAGAATACTTGCTCTACGTTCAGCAGTGTCCATGAAGTTCTCACGAGTGTTCATATCCAATCTGAATGCTAAACTGTGTCCAAGATATGCGACTAGATCTAAGATAGCAATAAATTCTGAACTTGCAATGAAATCATTAAATTTATCAGGATAAGTTTGAACCGTGTAGGCTAATAATGCCTCTCTGATTGTGTCGAAGTCATATGCTTTAAGACTGATGTTAGTAAATGCAGTGTATACTGCTGTCCAACTCTCACTTGCAAATAAATTGTCTGTTCGTTCTTGGCTCATATTATTCTCTCTCTAAATCTATTTTTAATTCTACCGGCTCATTCGTTGGTAGAATTTGAAGGCGCACGATTGCGTTAATAGTGTGATTCGAATCAGTAACTTCAATACTAACAAAGTTACATCGTGGATCATCATTTATAATGTCTGTTAAATCTTCTTCAATTAACTCAGTTGTTTCGGATGTTAATGGTTCAAATAACATATCATGAATAATAGAGCCATAATTAGGTAGCATTACACGTTCACCTCTACGAGTCATGATATGATTCATAAGGTCTTCGACCACTAAATCCTTATCAGCCAACTCGTGATTGATTGCTTTTTTATTTTTTGTACTAAAACCAGTGAATAATGCCATTTTTGTTCTTTTCTCTGTAGTTAATTACTAAATGTATTTATCATGGTATAAACTTCGCAGTTTTTGATTGACAAATAGGTCCAATAATGTTATCATAGTATATAAATAATACTAGAAATTACAATAAGGATAACAAATTATGCCAAATTTAGTACCAATGGTCGTTGACCAATCAGCAAATGGTGAACGTAGTTACGATATTTTCTCTCGTTTACTGAAAGAGCGAGTAATATTCTTGACAAGTGAAGTTAATGACTATCAAGCGGATTTAATTTGTGCCCAATTATTATTCTTGGAAGCAGAAAATCCAGATAAAGATATTCACTTCTATATCAATTCTCCAGGTGGGGCAGTCACATCCGGTATGGCAATCTACGACACGATGCAATTCATCGGTTCTGACGTTGCAACTACTGTAATGGGACAAGCATGTAGTATGGGTTCGTTACTTGCTCAAGCAGGTGCGAAGGGAAAACGACATGTATTGCCAAATGCTCGTACGATGATTCATCAACCAAGTGGTGGTGCTGGTGGACAGGCTACTGATATGAAGATTCAAGTTGATGAAATAATGAAACTGAAAGAAAGATTGACTCAAATCTATGTGAATCATAATTCTGCTGGAAAAACATTTGATGAGTTGACTGAAGCGATGGAACGTGATAACTTCATGTCAGCAGAAGAAACTGTTGCTTATGGATTAGCAGATAAAGTTTTAGTAAATCGTTAAGAAAACCCTGGCACGTAACTGAACATCTTTGCAGTTTTCATTTTCTGTCTAGCCAATCGTTCATCTATCGTGCCATTGCTGTTTTTTATACCTGATTGAATTTCATCAGTTACCAAATACCAATTGCCCGCATTTATAAGAGCAATCACTGGACTATTTTCTATAGTACTCGTGCCTTCATTATAAAAGTGATATAATAGTGCGTCATATTGTGGTTGTGCTATCTTTACTTTGATAAACTTTTCTAATATGTTGCCGATGTTTCGTAATTGTTTTTCTAAAATAAATTCAGCCATAGGCTTTGTTATCTTTTTAGATTCTATATCTATGCGAGTACTTGCGACAGTTATATATCCATAATTCGTTTCAGTGTTAGACACTTTATACTTATAACCAACTATACCATCCTCTATCTCAAGTGTTGGTTTGTTATCAAGTATTATAATGTTCTTGCTCATTAATGAAAATGTCAAAGAATTTACACTTTCTAAGTTCACTTTCACGTGAGAGAGCATGTAAGTTGGCTTATCTTTATCATCATATCCCGTTCCCAAGTACGTGCCAGTCGGCGTTATTACGTGCAACGGCAACTGTATGTAATTTAATAATGAACCTTTTCGTTTATCGTATATCATTTTTTGATTCCTGCTTTCTGTAATCCGATATCACTAGCAGAATTGATAACATATTTACTTACTGTGTCTTTTAATTCTTTTGCCTGTTGTCTAGTGTACGGCTCGTGCGTTGGCATTGATGTCACAATTGTTTCTTTAATTTCAGTATTTTCAGAATTTTGCATATCTTCCATCGGGCCAACTAAAATGAGTTCTGACTTTTGTGCAATTGGTCCATTCAAATGTAATATACCACCAGTGGTCACTAAGCAATTTACTCCGACATCGATATTCATTCCTGCTTCACTTTGTATGAACTGATTTCCTTTGCTTCGTAAATGTAATTCTTCAGTAGCATTAATCTTAGTGTTCTTAACACTTCTCATGTTTATATTTTCACCTGCTTCTATGTTTATATTTTTATCAGCACGAAGATTGAAGTCTTTTTCTGTTCTCATACTCAGTGAGCCCTCTGCGTAGACCATGACTTCGCCACTTGCTCCTATTTCTACCCACCCAGACCCACTGCTGTTTACTGCGTAAATAAAATCATTACCACCGTCTAATATGACGGCAGCGCCTGAGGCAGTTGTTATTCTTATTTGTTCAGCATGAATCTCGCCAGTGTCACTCACACTGCCATCATCAAACGTGAGAGCAGAGCCACCAGGAGTTTTAAATCCAGTAACTTTAGGTAATTGTGGAGTGTCATAGTTTGCATCTCTACGAGGAGAAGCAGTAGACGGGCCTCTTAGAATATCACTATATGTTCCCTGGTTTGCTACGACAGTGGCTCTTGCATCATTGTCAATTTCTTGATCTGCTACCGTTACTCCGTCAATTGTGGTTGATTGATTTTTGGATGTTATTACATCTGTAAACACTCCTTTTCCTTGTCCACTACCATCATCTTTTGCTTTGCCGGCACTTCCTCCACTGACGATATCAAACACTTCTTGTGCAACCGCGAACCAATATCCTTCGGAAACAGACCCACCTTCACTAAAGAAGACAAGAATAGTAGTTCCCTGATCGATAGGTACGCCAAATGAACCAGTAGTACTCGCGTGTTGAAAGAACATAGGGTTAGAAGGATCGCCAGCCAGCGATGGAATATATGCGGCTAGTCTGCCACGTCCAGTTGGGTCAACATAACTTTCGAGTGTTGTTGGATTAGTCAGAACAACTATAGCCTTGTATATGCCTCTACCCAATGCTTCAACAATAGGAGATTCCTTATGTTTTGACTGTCCTTTGAGTGCGCCTGCTAATCTACCTGTAGTTACTGTCATTAATTATTCCTCATGTTATGGGTTTACGTAAAATGAATCATACATAATTGATGTTGGGATGCCATCAGCATTAACTAATCCCCCCGCTTTCACTGTAAGGTTTTTATCAACCGTATCTATGTTAGGAAACAAAGTTGCAATTTTTTTCTTTATAGCATTATAATCTCTTGCGTAAGTTGGATTCATATCCTCGTAAGTAGTTGTATGTAGATTAAAAAGTGTAACAGGATCAATAGTCTGGTCTACCCCATTCGCGTCTCGGTAGGTTATCAAGCCGATAGCGCCAAAGTCTTTAATCTTGATTTTTTGACCAGCATCATCTGTCACTACTTTCATTACTGCGCCATCCATTTTTGTTATTAGTTTATATATCTTATTCGCCTCTGAGTATTGACTTAACATTGACATATCTCCACCAACAGCGGCTAATTTCTCTGACAGAGTTCCTGGTAGAATAATATCATATGTGCTGAGAGCATTCCTAACTACAAGTGGCGTTTGGTTTACGGCAAGGACCTCAACTGGATTTTTAATATTAATATACGTATCAATTCCTGCAGTCTCTATCGTTGCGATTTTAGTAGTAACCTCTTCTGGTTGTGTAAGTGCCAACAAAGCAAGATCATTTTCAAGTTGTACTTGTAATAATGCATCCGCTGCCCTATGGGCAGGATCGAAGTAGTAATCCTTCGCAATTATGGCATCGTGTTTTGCACTTAATACCGCTATTTCGCCTTGTGTCTTACCAACATGGACTGCTACGCCCAAGTCAGCACGGTCTCCAGATGATGCATTTACCACTATATTGTTGACTGCGGTTTCGTATGCCTTGATCTTGGCATAATCAACTTCTGATACTGCATTTAGTTGCGCCTCATTAGAAATTTCTGTTATTATCGCACCCACAGTTGCACTCCGCTCAACGTCAGAGATAATTAACCCATCATTCTTTATTTTATCATCTAGTATAACTACTGATGAACGAATCAATGCTTCTTTTTTGGCTACTTGGTCAGAAGTTAATGTAGTTGTAGCCAAAATATCATTGATACCCTCAGATAATACAACTCTATCAGAGTGTTCACTTTCAGTATATGTATCTGCACCAAAACCTATAACCTTGAGTGTCTTAGTCCATGCGTTAGAAAACCAACCACCCTTACTCTCCGCCTCTTCAATAATGGCTTCATTAGCCTTATCTATGTAATACTGTTCTTTTACTGCATCGTTATATTCTTTTCCCAGCATTATTATTTTTGCACTTCGACATTGTCCAACACAATCAGTATCATCTCTTATCGCCTCCCACTTTGCTTCGTATTCTGCTTCAGTCATAGGTGGGGTGGGAGGAACATTTATTCTTGTTTCTGGTGCCGCTTTAGCAATGAAGGTTTGATTTCCCTCTAATATCGCATTGTTCATTATTGCTCCGGTGTCTGGACTACTAATATCAGTTGCGACAATACCAGCCTTTTGCTCCTCTACAATTGCCACTGGTGTTTTCGCCAAAGAATATTTTCTGACTAATCTTTCTATATCAGCAGGATCATGTCCGTCAACAGATAGAACCGCGCCATGGGCAATTTGAAATTGTGCTATTTCTAACTCTGAAAATTCATTATTTTTGCCAGCAACGGAAGTGATGCTACCGCGATCTCTTACAATTGAGCCTGAGCCACCATCTGCATCTGTAATAACACCGTATCCAATCGTACTTGCAGAGTCAGAGACCAGTCCAGCGTCTGAAGGATGAGCGTCAGCGATATCATTATTCAAATGGGCGTTTATCTCTGCTGTTGTTGGTGGTACTCCGGGAGTAGTTTCAAATAGTTTTAGAACCTTTTTGTTATGTGCTTCAATGGCATCACAAGCAACAAATGGAATTACTCCTCTTTTTTGTTCAGATTTACATGCACGAGTTAATCCAGGCAGAGAATTTAAATACATACCCGCGGCTGCTTGTCTTAGTGCTGGACCACCTCCTAATTCGAGTTTGCCAGGTTCAGTATTTTCGTGCAATTCAACTACAGTGTCAGCATTCACATTCGTTTCATTTGCTAACTTTATTTTTGCATCGCCGACAGGAGTAGGATCTGGTTCTACACTAATTGCATTTCTTGGCCGATATTCACTCATAACGGTTTCCATTCTAGACTCAAACAACTCTTGTATCTTCGCCGCTTTTTTGGCTGCCTTATCGGCGTCATATTTTATGCGTTCAGGACTTCCAGGTACTCCCATGAAAAAACCATTATCATCAAAGTTAGACATCGCACCAACAAGATTGCCAGTAGTGCCTCCTGCAGTTGTGGCGCCAAAGTTTCCTGCGGAGATTAAGTGTGCTACTGTATCAAATCTTGGACCGAACACTTCAGCAAGGTACTCTCCTCTATCAGCAGTTGAGCCACTTCCAGAAACACTGGCGTATGGATACACCACTTTTTTAGGTTCCAATGATATCAAATCAAAGGATTCTCCTTCAAACTCAGGTCCAATTTTCGCGGGAGTAGATACCATATATTCTGCTTCAATATTCTTTCTCATTGTTAACGTTTGTTGAAATCTACCTCCACTAAAAGTACTAGTGATATTAGTGACGACATACAAACTTGTAATAAGATTTCTCGTAAGTATGTTATCATTCAAATCAACTCCATCCGCAATACCAGATACTATGACGCACCCGTTCGGACCATTCATGGTTGTATGTACATTTAATCCTTTGTCAGTAGTTGTCCCACTATTTCCAAACTGATCCTTCGCAACTTCGGGTGACATATATCCTTCAATCCAAAATGGGTCACCTTTAATAGTCATCGAGGCATTAATCATACTTATATTATTTTGTTTCGATTCATAATATTTTTCTCTAGCCATATTAACACTATCAGGATCTGTTGATTTAAGTGTGTCAATTTTAGTGCCGCCTGGATCTGCTAATGAAGATATTACTTTCTCAAATATAATAGGATTATTAGTTTGAGATTTAAGTATAACTTCAAAATCTTCATTAGATAATGTAGATATTATATCGTCATTTAAATTCTCAGTTAATATCATAGTTTTCTGATTTTTACGAGACTTTTGATTTAAATTTAACTTATCGAATATCTTATTGGAGGTGTCTACAGAATCCAACATCGTTAGACTTAGTTGAGTTGCGAATGCATCTTCCCAATAAGTATCAAGTTTGTCTTTCGCGGCTCTACTTGCTTTAGTATTGGTACCGTATTTTTTCCGTAATTTCTCTATATCATCTTGGTATATTTTATAAGTTTTCGAATTCTCTTCAGTCCATAAATCGCCAAACTCGCCATTTTCGCCCATTACCACTAAATCTTCCAGTGATTTGCCAGCAACCATATCAGAAAGAACTGATGGAGGTCCTCCGCTAACCATTCCAATCTGATTAACTATTTGCGTTCTCATGTCATCTTTGTATTCGACAAACCTAGTTTTTAGTGATTCGTATGGTACTTTAGAAGCTTTTTCTCTCTTTTTAAGTTTCGCAACTTCATCTTTGGCAGCATCAATATACTGTTGATGTTCTTCAGATATTTTAGCTTGGTAGTTTGTGGTTTCTCCATGATGACTACTATAAGTTTTTGTTGGGACTAGAAAATGCTCATAAGCATACGAATCATGGGGAGTAGTGTAAATCTTTGCTAGCTGTCTATCTAATGAAATAGTGAAATCTAATATCTGGTCATTTTTTCCAGTAAACAAATAATTATAAATCTTATTAACGTGGTTATTCTGAAAGTATTCTTCTGTTATTTGTTTACTTGCTTTTGCCTTATCTAGTTGGTCCATTTTGTTGTGAATAACTGGCTTTTTTTCAAAGTCTATATAGTATTGAATTTCGTATACACTTGTTCCTTTTACCGCATTATATCCATTTGTTCTAGGAACTATATATGGAGTAATTTTTAATACATTCGTAGTCGTGGATTTGGATTTTACTAACTCCTTTTTTACTTCTATAGCATTGAGACATATATTTTCTACTATATTGTATATGCTCATCAGAGGAGTGACTGTTCCTATTTGCTGTGCTTTGTTTTTACTTGTTTTTGTAGTACTTTGAGTCGTAATGTCTGCTAAACCTTTCATAGCAGATGCAAAGTACTTTTTTTCTTTAAACTGGTCTGAGGCTTCAATTGAATACACATTTTGTAAGCTCTTATCTAATGTCGGATGTGTATTTTTAAGAGTTGAATTCAATTTTTTAGTGAAGTTTTTTAGAGTGTCTTCTAACGTATCTCCTACATCATATGTGAATCCATTCTCAATTTTACTAAGATATACGTTTGTTATGACTTCATCAGTTATTATAACTCCAGTAATAAGCGTTGATGTTCCTTTAGAATCTGTGACAGTTTGTAGGTCAGCATAATCTTTAATAGTGAAAGGTAGAACCTTTGTAAATGGTAGTATCGTTTCACTACCAGATTCATCGTATCCCTGGAAGTTGATTTTCATATAAAAAGTAGCATTCGGAATACTAGGATAGCCACATAGAGCAATTGTATTCTGTAGATTGTCAACTAGATTTGTATTTCCAATTTGAGTTATAGTGAAATTTAAAGAAATTGCCGTACCAGCGATTTTACTGTTATTTGAATTACCAACACTATTAGATAATACCTCTAAGTCAGTTATATTAAATTCTGTAGTAACACCAGTTTTTGCTATGGTGATACTATTGTCCTCTGGTCCTGGCCAACTATTAGTAACAATTTGGTTGGCTCTGTGTGCTTCCATCTGTTGGAATTTACGGTCCGCGTTCCTGTCAACTACGAGTAATTCTAAGTTGTAAGTATAATTTTCATATACATCAAGTGGATTGTCAATGAAATCGTGTTTACTTACGATATCACTTAAACTGTTTGGTTGAGAGGTTAACGACATTTATTTACACCATTTTACTAATATTAACTTTACTAGGAATCTTAATAACAGTTCCAGTAGTAAACCCTCTAATTGGGTCTAATATGATATCGGGATTTCTTTGAGCAAATATCCACCAATACTTTGCAGTACCATACAATTCGAAACTACACAAGTCTGGTCGTTCATCGAACTGTTGAGGTATAACGTACTCCTCATCAAACGGATCTTTGAAGATAAATCTTTTTTTCAATACATCTAATATCGAGTCTTCGATAAGTGAAGTTCTGCTCCAAGGAGAATTTTCTTTATACATAACCTTGATCCTTTAAATTGCCTTTGAGATATTCTTGAACACTAAAGTTCTCTCTTATACTCTTAGGCGAGTAAGTTGTTGTTAACGACAAAACGAACATGTTCATGACTGGAATTCTCATAATTTTTTTCTTGTTTTTTGGGTCTTCAATTTCTACATAATCTATATCTGAGTCTAAGTTCCAAGTAAAGTCACGAATCATACATGGTACATTTTCATAGATTCCATGTGAATAAAACCTCAATACTGGAGGTGGCATACCAGGATTAGCATCTTGGCCGAATGTCATTTTCATTGCACTTCTAAGAAATAATGAAGCATTGTATATGTATAATGCCTCTTCTTCATTTCTCACAAGCATTGGCGCTGTGATGTTAAGGTCCATATTACTAGAATTCTCGAATGCACGTTGTTGAAAGTTTGTATGCGTCAAGTCATATGACGAATAGTTTGCACTCTGAATAACCGATATTGTAGGAGTAAACGGAAAATTGAGTATCGTTGGAGTTTTGAGTTGTAATGAATGACCTTGAGTCTCAGCATTTGCATACTCTGGATTCAGCATATTAGCAAATCTGCCACTTGGGTCTTTCAAATATACTGGTTGTTTTGTTTTATATGGGATTGCCATAAGTAATACTCCTAAAATTATAACAGTATTTATCGTCCTATAATGTTCGAAGTTTTCAGACATAGCAGTATTTAACGTATATTAAGCACAAAGTAGTTGACTTTGGTGTATAATGTATGTTATAATTGTATTACTTTAGGAGAAATAACAAATGGCAAGAAGACAAAACTACTTAAACAACAAGGATATGTTGAAACAAATTCATATTTCCAAATCTAACTACTGTTGGTTTGAAGATAGAGACACCCACAATCAGTACGATAGTATACTATATACGACTGATGATATTCCAGGTGCAGTGGAAGATGCTAGAAAGCACAAAGCAAAGCGTCTTCAAAAATTAGCATGGGATGCCAATGATGATAAGAAGAAAAAGCAGGTTGATT
>Ga0209816_1002512_pt1 | contig 12977 bp, 10 predicted proteins | sample CoawatmetaG01DNA_FD_187509 | JGI IMG/M metagenome (GOLD analysis project Ga0209816, IMG submission 187509) | Marine microbial communities from the West Antarctic Peninsula - Coastal water metaG017-DNA (SPAdes) (version 2) | ecosystem: Environmental > Aquatic > Marine > Coastal ... | reverse complement strand
TATCAAGCTCAGCATAAAGTTAAATATTCAGCTGCATCTTTAGTCTCTGCAGCAGAGTTAACGCATCGACATATAGGTGATAGACGCCTCCCAGATAAGGCGATTGATGTCATTGATGAGGTTGGTGCTCTTCAGCAAATACTTCCCAAATCAAAACGTAAAGTCAATATTGGTGTTCCTGATATCGAAAATATTGTCGCTAAGTTAGCCCGGATTCCTTCGCGCCAAGTTACTAGTGATGATAAGTCTTTACTTAAAAGTTTAGAGAGTGATCTTAAGCTAGGCGTATTTGGTCAAGATAATGCTGTTGAGTCTTTATCAACTGCTATAAAACTTTCTCGCTCTGGACTTTCTCCAGTTGAGCAGCCAATGGGCTCTTTTTTATTTGCTGGCCCTACAGGAGTCGGTAAAACTGAAATTTGTAAACAGCTCTCAAGGATTATGGGTGTCAAATTATTGAGATTTGATATGTCTGAATATATGGAGAGGCATGCTATTTCTAAGCTTATAGGCTCTCCTCCTGGCTACGTTGGATATGACGAAGGAGGTCTTTTAACTGAGGCAGTAAATAGTAATCCATATGCGGTTCTTTTATTGGATGAGATTGAGAAAGCACATCCTGATATTTTCAATATCTTATTACAAGTCATGGATCATGGAAAGCTTACTGATGCTAATGGCCGTGAAGTTGACTTTAGTAATGTAATACTTGTTATGACTTCTAATGTTGGAGCTCAAAACGTCCAAAGAGCCTCCATAGGATTTAATGAGCAAGATCATTCCCTTGATTATGAAGGTGAGCTTAAAAAGATATTCACACCAGAATTCAGAAACCGTCTCTCAGAAATTATTTACTTTAATAAACTTAATGAAGAGGTTGTTGTGTATGTAGTTAATAAATTTCTTTTTGAGCTTGAAGACGTCCTTGAGAAAAAAAATGTTTCATTAATTGTTTCTGATGCAGCTCGAAAATGGTTTGCAGAAAATGGTTATGACTCTATGATGGGTGCCCGTCCAATGATGAGATTAATTGAAAGAGAAGTGCGTAAACCTCTCGCTGATGAGCTTCTTTTTGGTAAGCTAAGCGCAGGTGGAACTGTTAAAGTAGGCGTTAGTAAAGATAAGATTGCCTTAACAATCAGTTAATGAGAATTCTTATAAGTAACGATGATGGCTACCAGGCTAAGGGCATCAAACAGCTTACAAAATCTCTGAGTGAAATCGCAGAAGTAATTGTTGTTGCTCCAAGTGAGAATAAGTCTGCAGCAAGTAGCTCATTAACTCTTGGAAGACCATTAAAGCCAATTCAAATTGAGAAAAATATTTATGCAATCGATGCAACACCAACTGATTGTGTTCATTTGGCACTTTGTGGCTTCATAAAGGAGTCAATTGATTTAGTAGTTACTGGTATTAATTTTGGGGCAAACCTAGGGGACGATACCATCTATTCTGGAACTGTTGCTGGGGCTATTGAAGGGCGATTTTTGGGACTTCCATCAATTGCAATGTCCCTTGCTAGTTGGGAGTGTAATCACTTCGAGACAGCAGGAGAAATTGCTAAGAGATTAGTTACCCAAATTGACAAATCTGAACTATATTACAATACTATTATTAATGTTAATGTTCCTGATGTGCCTATTAGTGAAATTAAAGGTATTAAGAGTACTCGCCTTGGAAGCAGGCATAAATCTGAACCAAGTATTAAGGATAAAGAGGATACATCTCTTTATTGGATTGGTGAAAATGGGAAGGAAGCTGACAATTCAGAGGGTACAGATTTTCATGCAATTTCCAATAACTTTGTTTCAGTAACCCCTCTTCAGATTGATACAACTAAGCATTCTGAAGTAAAACAAGTTAACGATTGGCTTCAAAAAATGGACTATTGATTCCAGGTATCTCTGAGCCCAACTGTTTTATTAAATACTAGTCCTTCAGATTCACTATCTCTGCAAAAATAACCCTCTCGTTCAAACTGATATGCACTTTCGGCTTTTGCATTTGATAAATTTAGTTCTATAAATCCATTTTTTATCTCAAGAGAGTCTGGGTTAATTGAAGATGATAAATCATCAAATTTAGCTGGATTTGAGTCTAAAAAAAGCCGGTCATATATTCTAAATTCAGCACTAATAGCCTTGCTGGATTCAACATAATGAATAACACCTTTAACTTTTCTACCGTCAGATGGTTTTTTTCCTAAAGTGTCAGGATCATAAGTGCAGTAGACGGTTTTAATATTTCCATCATTGTCACTATCAAAATGTGATGCTTTAATAATATAGGAGTTTCTAAGGCGTACCTCTTTATTTACTGCTAATCGTTTATATTTATTATTTGGTGCTACTTCTAAAAAATCTTCTTTATCAATATATATCTCACGACCAAAGAAAATTTCCCTAGTTCCCATTTCTTCATTTTGAGGATGAACTGGAGCTTTAAGGGATTCAATTTCTCCTTTAGGGTAATTTTCAATCACTAGCTTTATTGGATTAATCACCGCCATTGATCTTGGAGCGGATGCATTTAGATCATCTCTAATTGAAGATTCTAAAATTGAAACATCCGTAAAGCTATTAACTTTTGAAACTCCAACACGCTCTGTAAAGTCTCTTATTGAAGCTGGAGTATATCCTCTTCTACGGAGTCCTGAAATAGTTGGCATTCTAGGATCATTCCAGCTTGTAACATGATTATTATCAACTAAGAGTTTAAGTTTTCTTTTCGATGTTGTTGAGTACTTTAAGTTCAAGCGAGAAAATTCGTATTGGTGTGGACGATCGATTTTATTGAATTCATCTAAGTGCTCTAATAGCCAGTTATAGATTCGACGGTTATCTTGAAATTCCAAAGTGCAAAGTGAGTGCGTCACCCCTTCAATAGCGTCACCAATGCAATGTGCAAAATCATACATTGGATAAATACACCAATCATCATTTGTCTGATGATGCGTCTCAAAACGAATTCGATAAAGAGTTGGGTCGCGCATACACATAAAGCTAGAAGACATATCAATTTTGGCGCGCAATACACATTCACCTTCTTTTAATTCACCAGCTTTCATCTTCTTAAAGAGGATTTTATTTTGCTCTATACTAGTGTCACGATCAGGGCTATTTTGACCAGGCTGTTTTAATGTTCCACGGTATTCACGAGTCTCGTCCGTACTCAAAAAACAGACGTATGCTAGCCCCTTAGAGATAAGTTCTTCTGCGCATTGATAAAATTTATCAAAATAACTTGAACTGTACTTTACTTCACCATTCCAATCAAAACCAAGCCACTTTATATCTTTTTTTATTGAGTTAACATACTCCATATTCTCTTTAGCTGGATTTGTATCATCGAATCTTAGATTGCACCATCCATCGTAATCTTTGGCTGTTCCAAAGTTAATACATATTGACTTTGCATGGCCAATGTGAAGGTGCCCATTTGGCTCTGGCGGGAAACGTGTGATAACAGAGCTGTGAAGCCCAGAGTCTAAATCTGTATTAATTTGATTACGAATAAAATTCGTTGGTCTTTTTAGCGGAATAGTGTCGCTCATCGTTACATCATTTACATGTAAAATTATCTCAATATTATACCATTAAACATTGACAATCCATGATGGAGCGATCATTATGAGAAAAGTACTCTTAATCTTTTAATGAACACTAAATATGACATCATAAGAAATGAAACACTCATTACAAAGAGTGGTTTCTTATTCTAGAAATCTAATAAAAAAAGGAAGATAGTGTGAGTATTTGTGCGGTGATTATAGCAGGAGGATCTGGTACTCGATTGTGGCCATTATCAAGAGCTTTGCATCCTAAACAGTTTTTGTCACTTCATGATAACGCGACTATGCTTCAATCTACTGTAAAGAGGCTAGATGGCTTAGATATTCAGTCATCTGTAACAATATGTAATGAAGAACATCGTTTCTTTGTTGCAGAGCAGCTGCGTGCAATTGACAAGTTGGGGTCTATTATTTTAGAGCCAGTAGGTCGTAATACTGCTCCAGCAATTGCTCTTGCAGCTTTATCACGAGAAGATGACCCATTATTATTAGTACTTGCTGCTGACCATGTGATTCAAGATGAAGCCGCTTTTAGTAGTGCAGTGTCCACAGCAGTTCCGTTGGCTGAATCTGGCAAGCTTGTGACCTTTGGAATAGTACCACATGAGGCACATACAGGCTATGGTTACATTAAAAGAGGTGAAAAGAAAGATGCTGGTTTTGCCGTAGATCAGTTTGTAGAGAAGCCATCTGTTAAATTGGCCCAAGATTATATAAGATCGGGAGATTATTACTGGAATAGTGGAATTTTTCTATTTAAAGCGAGTAAATATTTGGAAGAGTTAAAGAACTTTCGTCCTGATATTTATGAGGCCTGTGAATCTTCAGTTTTAGATATGCAAGCAGATTTAGATTTTTTAAGAGTTGATAAAGTGAAGTTTGAATCTTGCCCAAGTGAATCTGCTGACTATGCTGTTATGGAAAACACTAAAGATGCTATGGTTGTTCCATTGGATGCAGGTTGGAGTGATATAGGTTCTTGGTCATCACTCTGGGATATTAGTGAAAAGGATGTTAATGGAAATGTCACTCATGGTGATGTAATGCTTCATAGCTCAAATAATTCCTATGTCAGAACTGATGGTAAATTAGTTGCTGCTATTGGTGTAGATGATTTGGTTATTGTATCTACCAAAGATGTGCTAATGGTCTCTCACAAAGATAGCGTTCAGGATATAAAGGTTATAGTAGATCAATTAAAAACCAGTTCACGTAATGAATGGAAGCTTCATCGTGAAGTTTATCGACCATGGGGTAAGTATGATTTAATTGATACTGGTGAACATTATCAGGCCAAACGAATTACAGTAAAGCCTGGTGCGAAACTAAGTGTTCAAATGCATAATCATCGAGCTGAGCATTGGATTGTAGTATCTGGTGAGGCTAGGGTGACTAATGGCGATAAAACCTTTTTACTTTCTGAAAATGAATCTACATTTATACCAGTTGGGATTGTACATGCGCTTGAAAATCCTGGAGAAGTTGAGCTTGAGTTAATAGAGGTTCAGTCAGGAAGCTATCTTGGTGAAGATGATATTATTCGCTTTGAAGATCTTTATGGACGCTCTTCAAAGTAAACTAAATTAATTAAAACTGTTTTTGTTGGAAACCAAATGATCAAAAATACAAAAATTTATGTCCCTGGACATCAAGGCATGATTGGTTCAGCCATTCTTCGAAGGCTTAAAAGTCTTGGTTATAATAATATATTGACACGAACACATGATGAACTAGATCTAATAAATCAGAGTCAAGTTCATAAATTTTTTGAAACTGAGAGGCCAGATCAAGTTTATTTGTGTGCTGCAAAAGTTGGTGGCGTTCATGCAAACAATACTTTTCCTGCTGAATTTATATATGAGAATCTGATGATCGAGTCCAATGTTATTCATAACGCTTGGAAGGCCGGAGTTAAAAAACTTCTATTCCTAGGCTCAAGTTGCATCTATCCAAAACTACCTAATCAGCTTATTAAAGAAAATGCAATGCTAAGTGGCCAGGTGGAGGCGACTAACGAACCTTATGCGATTGCAAAGATTGCGGGTATCAAATTATGTGAAAGTTATAATCGCCAATATCGAAAAAGTTATGGGACTGACTATCGCACTGTAATACCTGCGAGTCTTTATGGACCTGGTGACAATTATCATTTGGAAAATAGTCATGTCATTCCAGCTTTAATTCGTAAAATTCATGATGCTAAGATAGACAAGTTACCTGAAGTTGTAGTTTGGGGTTCAGGGCGCCCGAGAAGGGAGTTTGTTTATATTGATGATATGTCAGCTGCCATTATTCATATTATGAATCTAGATTTAGCTCAATATAGTGAGCATACAGAGGATATGATTAGCCATATTAATATTGGATTTGGGAGTGATGTGACTATTGAAGAGCTTGCTAAAAAATTGGTAGAAATAGTAGGTTATAAAGGTAGAATAACCTTTAATTTAAATAAGCCTGATGGAGTATTCAGTAAATTAATGGACAGCTCACTCATTGAATCGCTTGGTTGGAAGGCCTCTGTTAGCCTAGAAGATGGACTTACCCTTACTTATAATGATTATTTAAAAAATAAGAGCGTATTGAGATCAAATTAGTTTTATAAAGTTGGAGGTTATGAATAATAAAAAGAAAATTGCATTGATTACTGGTATTACCGGGCAAGATGGCTCTTATTTAGCAGAGTTACTCCTGGAAAAGGGCTATGAAGTTCATGGTATAAAGCGCCGCTCAAGTTCATTCAATACTCAGCGCCTTGATCATATTTATCAGGACCCTCATGAAGATAATTTAAATTTAAAATTACATTATGGAGACTTAACTGATTCAAGTAATCTGATTCGTATTATTCAAGAAGTAAGGCCTGACGAAATATATAACTTAGGCGCCCAAAGTCATGTGGCTGTTAGCTTTGATAGCCCAGAGTATACTGCTGATGTAGATGCTTTGGGTGCGCTTAGAATTTTGGAAGCTATTAGAATCCTGGGTCTTGAGAAAAAAACAAGATATTATCAAGCTTCAACTTCTGAATTATATGGTGAAGTTGAAGAATCTCCTCAAACAGAAAAAACAACTTTTAATCCTCAAAGTCCATATGCAGTTGCTAAGCTCTACGCCTATTGGATTGTTGAAAATTATAGAAAGGCCTATGGAATTTACGCTTGTAATGGAATCCTTTTTAATCATGAAAGCCCTAGGCGAGGTGAAACTTTTGTTACAAGGAAGATAACTCGTGGGCTAACAAATATTGCAGTAGGATTGGAAAAGTGCTTGTATATGGGTAATTTGGATGCACTACGCGACTGGGGTCACGCCCGTGATTATGTTCGTATGCAATGGATGATGTTGCAGCAAGATTATCCTGAAGATTTTGTAATTGCAACAGGGATTCAATATAGTGTTCGAGATTTTATACTTTGGTCTGCAAAAGAATTAGGACTGATAATTGAGTTTAAAGGTCAAGGCTTAAATGAGTTAGGAGTTGTTAGAAAAATTCAAGGTGATAAGTGTCCTTCTCTATCAGTTGGAGATGTAATTATAAAAATCGATAAGAGATACTTTAGGCCTCTTGAAGTTGAAACGTTGCTTGGGGACCCAACAAAAGCAGAAAAAGTTCTTGGGTGGAAGCCACAAGTTTCAGCTCAAGAAATGTGTGCTGAAATGGTTGCATCAGATCTCCAGCTAGCTCAAAAAACTTCCTTACTATTAGAAAATGGTTTTTCTTCATAGAGTGTTAAAAGTTAAATATCAATTCTTAGAAGAACGACCATTAGGAAAAAACTACTCTAAAGTTGTAAATATACTAATTTTTATTTTTCCAATTGTTATTATTTCATTACAAGTTGCAGGTGATATAGTTTTATTTATCCTTGCAATGATGGGTATATTTATTGCATTTTCTAAAAAACTTTCACCATTTATTATTAAAGAGGTGAAGGTTTTTTCATATCTTACTATTGGATACTTCGTTGCTGTTTGTTTATCAGTACTTTTTTCAGGAAAGCCATTAGAGCTGGCACACTATATACCTAGAGATTTTTATTATTTGCTTGCACCTTACATTGCACTTACACTATACAAGACAGATGTTAATATTAGTTATCTAATAGTAGGTATTAAAGTTGCATTATTAGTTCTAGGAATTATTGTTATTTATAAGTTATCCTTAGGTCATATTTTAGCTCATAGGCAAACTGGTGTAATTAATGCCAACGTATTTGGCAATCTTTCAGTTTCATTATTTTTTATTACTTTAGTTTTTTTTCAAAATGAATCATTCAAACAAAAAATATTTACCTTTTTATCGTTATCATCTGGTTTGCTAATAATAGCAGCTTCAGGCTCACGTGGGGCCTGGCTGTCTTTTTTGATAATGTTAGGTTTTTATTTATTCTTTTTTTATAAACAAAGAAATAAATTACGTATGAGATCAAAAATTATTATATTTCTTATTATTGCTATCTCACTTTCTATTGCAGGTACTAGTCAATTTGTAAGAGATAGAACAGATATTGTATATGTAGAAATTTCTAATTGGATGTCAGGAGATAAAAAACTAACTTCAGTTGGTCAGCGATTGACAATGTACAAAGCTGCAATTGATAATATTGAAGATGTACCTTTCTTTGGTCACGGATTACGGACTTCAAATATTACTTTATTTAAAGATGATTCTAGCTTTACAGGAAAAAAAATAGTTGAATATAACCATCTTCATAACGGATACTTAACAAACTATTACAATGGTGGTATTGTTTTACTGGGAGCTCTTTTATTATTACTATTTGTTCCTCTGAGAACCTTTATAAAAGCAAATAGTCAAAATCATGGAAATCCTGTATTTATTTCAGGTGCACTTCTAATATTGGGTTATATGAGTCATGGAATGGTGAATGTTTTATTAGGCGACACATATATGAATGGTTTTTATGTATTCTTTTTAGCCATTTTCTTACTTCAAACCAATAAATCCATAAAACTGGCAGAAAACTAAAAAACCATCTTTAAGCATCTTTTTTTAATCAACCACATTTTATTAATTATATTTTATTTCCTGCTAGAATGAAATGATATAAATACCTTTTTTAGTTGTTTCCAAAAAAAATTTCAAACCTCACACATTTTTGTTCCTAACGAATTTCTTAAACGGTATTTGCCAAAAATACTTTTTAAAGTCAGAAGTAATTTTGTAGCTCATCCTAGATAAAACATATTTTAAGCTTTTGTTCTTAATTGCTTTATTTCTAGAAGCCATCAAATTAGAATCAAACACATTTACATTTTGCGAAATAACTGTTGGAATAATACTAAATAAATCAATATTTCCATGTCTTATGTATCTAACCCAATCATCAGCAATAAACCATGATTTGAAATTTGCATTAATCATTTTCTTTGCTGCTTCTCGGTTAATAATATAACCTGAGCTATCCCAAGACTGAATGACTTTTACAACTTTATAATCTTTACTTAAATCTTTTGAGTTACTATTTAAATATGAAATTACTGGAGTTAATAAATATACTTGTGGCTTTTTTTTATCAATTATTTTTATAAGATGTTCTATTACAAAAATAAACTCATCAACAATAAAATTAGCATCATCCTCCATTATAATTGCAAGATCATTTTTAGAGTCTAAAAATTTTTTATATGAAAGAAGATGATTCAAGGTACTTGCTAGCTCTCCATGGCTGAAGTCTCTACCAAAAGAGTTTATTGTTTTTTTTGAATCATGATTCTTTGCAATTGCCTCAGGTGTCAACTCTAAATCATCATTGATAGATATAAATTGAAATTGAAATGGCATTTTTTCAAGTAGCTTAGTTAACGCCTCTCTTCTTTCGTAATATTTATCTGGATTCATGACAAATATAATAATTTTCATTGAAATGCCTTTTATGTTTGTTATAAGTGTGGAAAGATTCCCTTATATGTCTTTTCAATTGACTGAATATTATCAATCGAATCTTGGTCATTTTTTTCCCAATATACTATCCTATCTGCAATAAATAAACCATTAATCTCTTGATCTATATTAATTACTTTAAACCCTGCATAATTAGCTACATTGGTTAGAGTGGTTGCGGTGAAATCTGTTACATGAGCTATGTGAAAATATCTTCTTAAGTCATGTTTATAATCACCCTCACTCACAACATTAATTCCAGGTACTGCAACAAATAAATAGTCACCAGGATTCATTATTAATCTTATCTCTTTAAGCATTTCAAGTGGATTGAATACATGTTCTAATATATGAGATAAGATGAATAATTTGGGTCCATCGGGAAGGGATGAAGGATACATACCTACTTCAACATCTATATTAAAATTATCTTGAGCAAATTTAATTGCTTTAACATCTAAGTCACAGCCTTGAACTGACTTTACAGCTTTTTTTAGACCATTAATGGTGCCTCCTGAGCTACACCCTATTTCAATGATAGACAAATCAATGAGCTCTTCTGAAAGTCCATTATTAAAAAAATAGCTCAGGTATTTTTTTGATTTATCAGTTTGTTCTTTAATAACATCCTCATAGTCTACCGTTTCACTTTTAAGATAAAGAGGGCGGTAGTGATAACTATAAAACTCTTCATGAAATTCTTTTGAAACTGCTGGGTATGTCTGGATTAGTCCACATTCATTGCAAAACTGTTTTTTAAGGTCAAACCCATATCGATCACCTTGACTAACAAGAGTAAAATTTTTACTTTCACATAGACTACAACCATTACTCACTAGACCATAATTTTTATATAGAGCCATAATTTTATTGATTGCTTTTCGTCTGCTACGCAATGTGCGATTAACTCTGGCAAAGGTTAGTCCAAACCTGAAGTGTTTCAGTATTCTATTAGGCATTGAAATCACTATTTCTAATTGATATATAGCGCCTTTTTGATTTAGTTAATATAAACAGCTGTCGAAAAGCTAGGTTTAATTGACAGAATAATCTCTTCATAATAAAGTAACCACCACCTTTATAATTTTGACTAGAGCTCACAGTAGAATTTAGACTAATGTTTGTATAACTATTAATAACACCATATTCCTTACATTGATCTAACTGAATAATTGGGCTTGGTTCAACCTGATATGATAAAAGTGAATAACACGAAGTTATGTGAGCATCAGCCAATCCAATGCCACTTTTTTTTTCGAATTGAATGAGTTTTTTTGCCCCTGACGGCCATAATATATAGCCTGCTGCACCAGTTCTGTCTTGATATAGCCTAAGTAACTTTGAGTTGCATCCAATATCTAAATGTGAATTTGAAACAAATTTTTTTCTACTTCTATTTTCTAAGTTAATTAGGTCGGTATTTTCAATGTCTCTAAGATTAATCAGGAGTTTTGGAAGAGTCGTTGATAAAATTGCATCATCTTCTAATATAAGGGCAGGTTCTCTGCTTTTTATTACTCTTTCCCAAGCTGACCTATGTGAGAAGTAACAAGCAACTTCTGTGTTTGATAAAGGTCTTTGCCAGTCAAAGTAATGTTTTTTAAAAGTATCTTCATTGATGTCACTAGTTGATGTCGCATTTAGAATTTTATATTCTAGACCTAGTTTAGTTAGCTGGTCTTTTTGCAGCTTACGGCGCTCAATAGCACTAGGTAAATTAATAATAAATATTTGCACTTACCACCAACCTGTTTTACTTCTTTTATGCTTGTCTTTAAGACGCTTAAATATGGTGTCATGTTCTTGTAAGCGAAGGAAGATTTCAAGAAGAATTTCACCAGCAATATTGATTTTTGCTACCTTATCAATCCTCCATCTCATATTTCTGAGAGTATCGTCTGTACCTACTTTAAAGACAGATATACCATCAAAAAGGGGAATTCTCTCTTCATTATTCAATCTGGTAATTTTTTCCCTATCATATACACTACTATCCAAATTAGCAATAAATCGCTCACTCTCTTGCATTTTTACGGTATTCAAGAGGCAAGAACACGCTAATGATAGACTCTTAATAGAATCATCTTCTGAAAAATCTGCAAAGGTGTCAGCGGCAGATATTAGCCATCGAGCGTTTAAATTTTTTAATAAATAATCTTTTTCTTCTGTCCAGAGTTGCTCAAACAATTTAAAATGATTTATTGCCTCATAATCGCGCCTAATGAGTACGATAATTTTTGCATGCGTATAGCAAAGTTCATTTTGACCAATAAACTCATCTTTTAGTGCAATAAAATGTTCTTCTAAATTATCAGAGCTTCCATGAGTGTAATGAATTTTATTTCCATCAATAATTATTTGTTTCTGTTGTGAAAAATCAGTTGCTATTTGATCTGAAAGCTCTATTGCTCCAGAACGTCTTCTATGCCTACTTAACGAGAACCATTTTTCAAATCTAGTTTTATCTCTACGACTCATTATTTTTTAACCTTTTACTTTTCCAAGTCCATCGAATCAATGAACTCAAATAATACTTAATAATTGCAATAAGAGTAAATAGGTTTGCTTTAAAGAAGTCTTTCCAAAAGAAAGGTAAAGTGATTATTGTGCGTAATATCCACGCAATTAAAGTATTGACTATAACTGCCATATGTAGGGCTAGCCTATTTATACCTAAAGTATGTGTATGGATAAAAACATGGCTAGATGTCACTACTTCTGATTTTGTAATAGCAGTAGTTTTGATGTTCCTTCTAGAAGAGCCTCCATGCTGATGTTTGAGTTCGATATTTCGGAGTAGGGCAATTTTTTTTCCATTTTTAATTGCTTTTAAACATATATCTGGATCTTCAGAGTACATCCAAAATTTATCTTCACTCCAATTTCCAATTTTCTTAAAAAAATCTTTTTGTATTAAAATTACCGAGCCTGCAACCCACTCTGGGTGCCAAATATTTTTGTTTTCTGGAAACTTATTAGATATTTTGCGAAATAATGTAAATTTATAAATTGCACGTATCCATCCTATAGTTAGCCATGGGCTTAGAAACGCAACCTCTCTTTCTCTTTTACCATTTGGATAAATAGTTCTACAAGAGGTAATACCTATATTAGTGTTAGCCTTGGCAAAATTAAACATTTCATCTATAGCTGGGCTACTAGTAAGAGTTACATCTGGATTTAAGAATAGTAAGAAATCACCTTTAGCATTATTTGCACCTAGATTACATGCATTAGAAAAGCCATAATTACCCTTGTTGGCAATAAGTTTGATTTCATGGAATTGTTGCTGGAAGCTGTTAAATTTTCCATCTTGAGAGTCATTGTCTACAACGATAATTTCGTAAATTGTATGAGGCTTATATTTATTAAAAGAATCAATACACCTAGAAAGGACATCCCAACATTTATAGTTAACAATAATTATTGATAAATCTATTTTACTCAATTTATTATTCCTTAAATAATGACCAGATGCATTTTTATAAACTCTAGGAG
>Ga0209816_1002506_pt1 | contig 13011 bp, 11 predicted proteins | sample CoawatmetaG01DNA_FD_187509 | JGI IMG/M metagenome (GOLD analysis project Ga0209816, IMG submission 187509) | Marine microbial communities from the West Antarctic Peninsula - Coastal water metaG017-DNA (SPAdes) (version 2) | ecosystem: Environmental > Aquatic > Marine > Coastal ... | reverse complement strand
CCATAGTTGCTCAATCGAACTATAGAGCTTAATCCAGCGTTGGGGCGCTAGATAAGTCGAAGAGGCACGAACGGCAATGTTCGTGCCTCTTTGTGGGTAAGTTATATTAAACTAGGTAGCGAAAGCGTAACCAAGGCAGTGCAAGCTGTGAGTAAAAAAGGTCCGACAAATTCTCAGTGGCTAAAATGGCAAATGCCATTAGCTCTTGTTATGCTTTTATTTGGCGGCGGTGTTTTTCTTTTTGCCCGTGCTCAGGCCTATCCAGAGCCGCCGGCGACGCTGACATTAAAGAGAGATGTTTGTTACTCTACGGCAGACTCGCAGCCTTTGTACATGGATATTGTTACACCCAAGGCTGGTAAAGGTCCTTTTGCTGCGGTGCTCTGTATTCACGGTGGTGGTTGGAGTGCCGGACATAAAAAAGATATGTTGGGTTGTGCTTATATGCTTAGCCAGTTGGGTTTTGTCACGGCGTCGATTGACTATCGACTAGCCCCGCAAGCACGTTTCCCCACTCAGGTTGAAGACGCCAAGGCAGCAGTGCGCTATCTCCGTCGCCATGCCAGCGAACTCAATATTGATCCTGATCGCATAGGTGCCATTGGTAGCTCTGCCGGTGGCCATTTAGCCCTATTTCTCGGCACCACTGATAATGCTGAACCCGTGCAATCTACTGATAATGATCAGCCTCAGGTTTCAAGCTCTGTAAAAGCTGTGGTTAGTCTAGCCGGGCCAACCAATTTGGCTTTAGCGCTACCACCCGAATCAGAGAAAATTGCCCAGCGTTTCATTGGCAAAAGCCGCAGCGAGAGCCCTGAACTTTTTGAGAAAGCTAGCCCTGCTCATTATTTAACAGCCGATGATGCCCCGATACTAATGATTCATGGCGACAAAGATGAGCTAGTTCCCTATAACCAGGCAACAACAATGCTGGCTGCTTGCAAGGGTGCTGGTGTCAGTGCTGAGCTGATAACAGTAGCCGGTGGTGGGCACGGTGGTGGCGGCAATCAGGCCGATTGGAATGCCAGCATTTTGAAGATGGCTGATTTCTTGATGAAACATTTAAATAACTGAGCGCAATCTCTCATATTGGATAGCTTGCCATTTCTATGCGCAGCTCTCTATATAGATCACGCAGCCAGGGCGGTTGTTTCTTGAAGTCAACTGCTGGTTTAGTCTTCATTAAGTTGCAAGGGGCGAATAGCAGCGAGATGTTTTTTGCACCAACATCGTGAGCGAGAACAAACATTTCTTCTATTGGTTCATTGCCCATGGCCAAGCAACCGGTTGACCATTTGCTGCCATGGATGAGAATGTCGCAGCCTAAATTGCGCCGTTTCTCTGCTTGGGCATGGCGGCGGTCGCTGTCATTGGGGTAGTTGATATCCATGCCAATATGGGCTACCAGATTAGGGCGAAAACCGGCAATTTTGTAGAAGCCCTCTGGCACTTGCTTGTCGCCTTCCTTTAGCTTCGGCCCCGCCACACCTGATGTGCCGATGATGGCATAGCTCAAGATTTGCTTGTAATTGCCCGATTTGTTTTTAGCAAAGAGCAGTAATTGTTTTTCTTCTTTCAGGGCTATCCAGGTCATCGATTGGGGTGGATAGACTATTTGTTGTGCAGCAAAGAGTGGCTTTAATTTCGCTCTAACGGCAGGGCCGTAGTAGCTGAGTACTCTGTCGGTAGACTGAAATATTGGTGGCGCTGGTGGTGCGATAGCTGCGCTAGAATTTGCACAAGATCTTGCGCTAGACTTTGCTTTGCTATTGGTCATAGAATCAAGGGTCGATGCCTGCTGCCCTGCCGCAATAGTTAAGCATAAAGATAGAAGTGCGGCTATTCCACATAGTCTGCCCTGCATCGGTGCGGATACTGTCCTCATGTGGGCATATCCATTTTTGTTTCTTCTAGATCAAGTTCGTATTGAATCTGTCTAAAAGTGTCGTCTTGAATTTCGTTGCTGTCTCGCAGCTTCAATAGCAAAGCTCGTTGAGCCGTGATTGCTTCTCCCCTCACTCTTTGCCAGAAGCTTATAGCGTTCTGATTGTGCGATTCGGGGCCGATATTGGCGACTGCACGTTCGAGATATTTGTTTAGATACTTATGCAAAATCGGGTCGTCCAGGTCAATGTCTTCTGAGCGTGCGAGTTCGTCTATGCGCCTCACCGCCTCTCTTGAAAGGGCAAGCCTGGCTTTGCGCTCTGCTTCTGCTGAATTGTAAGCATCTGGTTCAAACTCGAACATTTTGACGATGGCTGGCAAGGTAATGCCCTGGATTATAAGGGTCGAGGCAATCACGGCAATAGTAAGAAAAATCAGTAGATCGCGATAAGGGAAAGGTTGGCCATTGCTACAAGTAATCGGTAAGGCCAGAGCGGCTGCAAGTGATACCACCCCGCGCATGCCTGACCAGGAGAAGACAAATAAGTGCTTCCAGCTTGGTTGGGGTTGCTTTCTTAGTTTGTTGTAGATTGGCGCTACAGTAAAAGTCCAAATAAATCTTATGGCCAGTGGTGCTAGTGCGGCTGTGGCTGTCCAGAGTATTAGCTGTGGCGCGGGATAGGCTTTTACTGTCTCGAGAATTGGCCTTAGCTGTAGTCCCATGAGCAAGAATGAAAATCCATTGAGAAGATAGGCAATGGTTTCCCAATTGGCCGTGGCATGCAGACGAGTGCTGGAGCCGTGCATAAGCGGTGAGCGCCAACCGAGCATTAAGCCTGCAGTAACTACTGATAGAACACTTGATACGTGAAGGTGTTCAGCCGTTAAATAAGCAATGAATGGTGACAATAGTGAGACTATTATTTCTACAGGTTTGTGCTCTAGTCTTGTTCTCAGGCGCACTAAAAAGAAACCGGTAGCCAGGCCAGCAAGTATGCCACCAATTGCCACATAGAAAAATCTAGTACCAGCTTCTTGCCAGGCAAAAGCACCAGTGGCTACCGCTGCCACGGCAAATTGATAAGCCACCAAGCCAGTGGCATCATTAGTAAGACTTTCGCCTTTGATTATTTCCATCAGGCGTTTGGGTAGTTTTACTTCTTTAGCAATGGCAGAGGCCGCGACTGCATCGGTTGGTGAAACAATGGCACCAAAGGCTAGAGCCGCTGTCCATGGTATTCCTGGTATCACTGAATGAATCGCTAAGGCCACGGCAGCGACTGTAGCTAAGACCAGGCCCACGGCTTGAATTGTTACTAATTCACCGACATCCTTTAATTGCCGCCAAGAAGTGTTGTAAGCATCAAGGTAGAGCAGGGGTGGCAGGAAAATGAAGAATACAGCGTCAGGTTCTAAATGAACTGGCGGGATATTGGGAGCCATTGAAATGGCCATGCCGGTGAGCACAAGCAAAATCGGCAGAGCGACCCTCAGCTTTTGAGAGATCGCTCCGACTATGGCAATTATTGCTAGCAGCGCAACGACTAGCTCGACTTGCTGCATGGGAATCCTAGGTAGACGATTTAGCCATCTTTGTTTATAGCATGAACCAACTCTTCTAATACTTTGTCTGCTTTATCATTATCTATCTGGCAGGTGCCGGCATTTTCGTGCCCGCCACCACCATACTTGAGACAGAGTTCGCCAATGTTGGTTTTCGAGCTGCGATCAACAATTGATTTACCGATGGCAAAAACTGTGTTTTGCTGCTTCAAACCCCAGAGTCGGTGAATCGATATGTTGGTTTCTGGATGCATAGCGTAAATCATGAAACGGTTACCAGCAAAAATAGTCTCTTCTTTTTGTAAGTCGAGGACAATTAGATTTTTGTGGATGGTAGAGCAGCGGTTAACCTGGTCTTTGAACAATTCTGCTTGGGTGTTGTATAGCTCCACTCGCTCCATGACGTCTGGCATTTTCATGATTTCGTCGATGTCGTGATCTTTGCAATAATCGATTAAATCCATCATTAGATTGTAGTTTGAGATGCGGAACTCTCTGAATCTACCCAGGCCAGTGCGTGGGTCCATTAGATAGTTGAGAAGTACCCATCCTTTTGGATTCAAGATTTCTTCTTTGCTGAATTGTGCTGCATCGGCCTTATCGACCTCGTGCATCATGTCGTTCCAGCGGGCGGGGAAGGTCTTGGCGCCGCCGTAGTGGTCATAGACCACTCTTGCTGCCGACATGGCTTTGGGGTCAATAATGTGATTGTCGCGGCTGCCCTTATTGCGGGTCATTTCGCTTGAGTGGTGGTCGAAGGCAATGTGCACGCCGTCAACATAGGGCAAGTTGGTTGTTATATCGTGGTCGGTAATGGGTACCTTACCGTCTTGCATGTCTTTTGGGTGCACGAACAAAATATCGTCGAGCATATTAATGTGTTTGAGTAATACAGCGCAGACCAGGCCGTCAAAGTCGCTGCGGGTCACCAGTCTATATTTAGTGGCATTCTCTACAGCGGATGCTGGATTTTGCGAAGTTGTCATTGCCTTTCTAATCGCCTCTCAAATGCTGGTAAATCTGTGGCTCGTTATCAGCCCCCTACTAGACTTACCACCTGACACTAGCGACTTAAACCCAGAGATTAAAACGGAAGCGCCTACTGATTAAGCCGCCGTTGATTCAGGCCAGCCAGATTTACGTGGCAACCAGGGCTTTTGCCCGGCCTGTCCGCCCTTTCGTGGCCAGATCTATGCCCAGATCTAGGCCCAGATCGCCGCACCCGAGCCTCTAGAGCAAGTTCCTCCACAGGCCTGGGGATTTTATGCCCACTGCATGAACCTATATAGAGAAGCTAAATAGAGAAACTAATCCTTATGACTGATTTCGCATCATAAAGAGATGGGCCGAGCAAGCGCTTGGTAATAAAGCATGGTTGAAGGAGTTGAAGGGCACCAATATTGTTGCCATCGCATTTGGTGCCGGAACTGCTATTGAGTGAATTGAACAGAGTTTGGCTGACTGAAAACGTTATTTTGGCTGAGTGTATAATCGAATTAGTTGATAGTTGAGGTGTAAATGCCTGGGCTTCTATCTCGAATGGGTATAACTCGAATTGTCGCGGCTAGTCTTCTTACCTTGGTTGCTAGTGCTGCTAGCTCGCTCTCGTTTATGGAAGCATCAGCCAAGGAGTCGGAGAAGTTTCGCCAAGTGCTTTTCCCCAGTCAATCGCTGGGGCGTTTGTATGATATTAAACCCGGTGCCGATTGGGTAAGGTTTAAGACACCGTATGGTCAATTTCTCGGTACCGCTGCCCACCGCATAGCGGTGCCTCAGTCGGCTAGATTGGCATTAGAGCTAGATGCTACGGTGGTTGATGAGCCCAAGTTGCTTCAGTCTTTAGCACCAGATGCACTTTTTTCTCTGCGAGTAAGAAGCGCTGAACCAACTGATAGGCTTTTGCAGTCGCTTTATCATCTCACTGGTTTGCGTCGCATTGACTTCCTTGATTGTGATTTTAGTGACAAGGCTGTATCTGGTCTAGTTCGATTAAGTCAGTTAGAGCGATTAAGTGTTAATGGTTGCAGGATAAGTGGCGACTGTTTTGCCAATTTAAAGCAATTGAAGAAGCTCAAGTATTTGAGCGCCAATAATAATATGCTCAATCGCAAGGCTTGCACTTATATCGCTCAGATGCCGTCCTTGCTTCACCTTGAGCTAGCCCGAACGCAACTGGTTGATGCTGACTTGTTCGCTATTAGTAAGCTTTCGAAACTAGAGACGCTCAATATCAATTCTAATTCTGCCTTCACGACTAAGGGCTTTTTAGCTCTAAAATCTTTGAAGAAATTAGAGACCTTGTTGTTGCAAAATACGGCCATGAAAGTGTCTGATTTGCTGGCGCTAAAGGGTTTGCCCTTGCACATGATTTGGTTGCCTGCGTTGAAAGTGAGGCCGAGCGAAATGCAGCAATTGCATAAGGCGTTTCCGAATTGCCAGATACTTATTCAATCACGCGATGCCGGTAGTGACTACGATGTCATTTTCGCTCCCGTATCACGCTAGCCCCGTTCAATAATTACCTCGATGGTTAGCTCTGTAATTAGAAGCTTTTCAGCACTGCAAGACCTGTAAAGAGGTTACTCTTGTCAGGATTAGTTTTATTCTGCGGAGCGCTTGGGGTGTCACTTGGATAATCATTCTCGATCTATGCGATTGTCCGCATTGTTTGGTCGCCCCGTCTATCAAAGAAATATACGTAAAAGTTTTTCCGCTTTGGCTCTTGTTGCGTTGTTGCAGGTGCCAATTCTTACTGGCAATATCTATGGTGCTGGCTGTGCTAACTCTTACGCTGCTTATGCTGAAAGTCAGACCTTAACGCAGTTAGCCTCTGCTTCTTCTGACTCAGCGAATACGGCATTCTCGTCCTTAACTCCTGAACAACAATATTCACAACTGACCAAGCAGATTTTGCTTGCGGGTATTGAACTAGAGCGCTTCAGCCTGAACTTTAGATTAGAAAGTGCCAAACAGCCGCGTTTTAGAAACCTGCGCTATTTCCTTACGCAAGAAACCGCGGCGGCTACAGGGCTAGGTTTTGAGATTGCCTTTGTGGAGCAGGCTAACAAGGGCCGCCGACGCCCACTACAGGTGAGCAAGCCGGTCTTGCATGGTGCCCTTACTACAGCCATGACTGGTGCGATCATTGGTGGTTCTGGTTCGGCTTTAGAGCTAAGCTCGAATATGCTTCAGGCCATTAAGAATAAGCGTCACGGATTCGACTTCAAAACAGCTAACAAGTTTGTGGTGGCAAAACTCAAAGAAATAGATCAACTTCTTGCTCAGCGTGATGCTCTTGTTGCTGCCCACCCCGAACATCCTGGTCATGAGGGTGCAATTCTTGAGGGCAAGATCTTGAAGGAGTTGCGCAATTGCTTCATCACCGAATACTCTGATTTTAATGCCGATACAAAGGGCTATATCACTTATCAGAATCTCTTCTACCTGCTAAATGCTTCCTATAGTGCCATTCAGGCTGCTGGGGCTTGGTGTGGTTATCGCGGTGTGACTAAGCCTAAGTACAATGGTCCAGCCAATGTGCTTTTTGTTGTTAGTGGTGCGATGGCCATGGTCACTCCAATTCTTAGTACTGCCGCTGGTAAGTATGCTCGCAAGCACGCTTATGAGACCTTAGAAAAGCAAATAGGCGAAAAACCCAAATTTGATGAAGGTGCTTTTGCCGAGCAAGGCAAGGAACTGCGCGAGATTCTTAAAACTACCAATGGCATGGTCATTTCATCGATGCCTGGCACAGATCGCTTGGCCATGTATACAGATTCTGCAACGCTGTTTAAGAAGCAATTAGATAGTGAAACAAGGATTATGCGCCGCAATGAAAAAGTGGCTTTGCAAAATAATTTGTTAGCCCCAGTGATTGGCGCACAATTGATGACTCAAGGTATTTTCGGCTGCATTGGGTCTTATCGCTATAATTTGCAACCGCGCAAACAACTCAGCATGTTCTACCGTGGCGCGATTGTTGGCACCGTCGGAACTAGCATGGCTACAGTTGGCAACGCCGTATCATTGCTGTCGACTTTGAGTTATGAACGTCGTTTGTCTAAAGAAAATAAGATGCCAGCGCAGTTAATCAAGGCTAGACTAGAACACCTTGAAGAAGTTGAAAAAGAAGTGCGCAAAATTTGATTATTTCGTTGCTTTGACGCAGCGAAAACCTAGATGGTTGGCGCCAGTGTTAACTTCGCCTTTGCCTCTAGTGCCAATCATATAGCGTGTGCAATATTGGTCGCTGCAAAGAAAGGAGCCGCCTCTGTGCACGTGTTTCTTTTCGCCCGGCTCGGCTGGATCAAAGGCGCTATCCGGTCCGCTAGGGTTTTTGACCACGCCTTTTGTTGATTGCGCTAGCTGGGCATAGTAATCGGCCCGGTACCAATCACTGCACCACTCCCAGACATTGCCGGCCATGTCATAGAGGCCAAATTTGTTGGGCGGATATTGCTTGACTGGGGCGATTCCAGCAAAGCCATCTAAAGCTGTATCTTTGACTGGAAACTGACCCTGGTAAATATTGGCCATCCACTTGCCGCCTGGTTTAAGTTCGTTGCCCCAGGTGTAAGTGTCACCATCTTTGCCACCACGGGCAGCAAATTCCCATTCAGCTTCTGTTGGCAAGCGCTTACCGGCCCATTTAGCATAGGCTACAGCATCAGGGTAGGCAATGTGCACCACCGGGTAGTTTCCCTTGCCTTTGATGCTGCTCTGGGGGCCTTGTGGATGCTTCCAGTCGGCACCATGCTGATAGCGCCACCACTGATACATATTTTGCAGCGGTACCGCTCTGGCGGTGGGAGTAAATACTGTTGAGCCCGCTACTAGATTTTCTTTAGGGGCCGTGGGAAATTCTTCTTTGGTGGGCGCAATCTCAGCGATTGTTCTATAGCCAGTGGCTTTGACGAATTTGGCAAACTGGTCGTTGGTTACTTCTGTTTTGTCCATCCAGAAGCCATCGACATAAACGCGATGTATGGGGCGGGCGTCGCGCATGTCATCTTGAGCGGTGCAATGGCCTTCTGCCTGACAGGCCGTTGCAGATGAATTAGCGGTGGAAGCCGATTGGCTTGCGGCGGATTCTTTCAGCGGGTTTTTACTGCCCATCGAAAATTCGCCGCCCGGAATCCAAACCATATCTTTGGTATCAGTTGCTGCAAGGGCCGGATTGTTCAAGCACAAAAGCAGCAAAGCCAGCTGAGCGACAATGATTCGCTTGGCTGGCTTTGGCTGTTTTTGCACTTGAGTGTTCAATTGACTATTGCAATCTATCGGCTGTTGGCAGCGTTCATTTTGTCATGGATTGCTTGCTTTACAGCTTCCATGTTGAAACTAGCACCTTTCTGCATCGGTGGGAATTCAACAAAGGTAGCCGCAGTTTTAGCAACTTCTTGTTGCACGAAAACGAAACGCCAGAACTCATAGGCAAACCAGTCGTAGTAGTTCAAGGAACCACCCTTACCATTTGATATGCCTGTTCTTTCAAGTGGGTCTAAGCGCAGATTTGTCAAAATTGGCCAATCTACCTTTTCGGTGGCACCAAGCCAACCGTTGGGCTGATCGGTAAAGCGATATTTATAATCGTTGATTCTGACAGCTCCTAGAGTGCCTTCGGTGAAGTAATAGATTTCTTTGCGATTAGATGGGCCTTTGCCTGTGAGCAAGTCTAATTGGTTGTAGCCATCAAGGTGCACTTTGTATGTGGTATCACCAATTTTCTTACCGGTTAGCAATTCTTGTTTGATATTAGAATCGCCAGCAGCAGCTAAGAATGTTGGGAACCAATCAAGCCCTGAGAAGATACCATTTTCGACTTTGCCTGCTGGCACTTTGCCAGGCCAACGAACGATGGCAGGAGCACGGAAACCGCCTTCAAGAGCAGTACCTTTGCCACCAGCAAATGGTGTTTGACCACCGTCTGGCCAGGTGAAGTTCTCGGTGCCATTGTCTGTACTGAAGACAATAATGGTGTTCTCATCCATGCCATTATCTTTGACGTATTTGAGCACTGAGCCGACGATGTCATCGAGCTGCGCCATACCAGCTTCATGAATACTCCAGCCGTTTTCAGAGTTACGCATTGACTCGTATTTCTCTGAAAGGTGAGTAACTATGTGCATACGGGTGGGGTTGAGCCAGACGAAGAACGGCTTACCGTCTTTCTTGGCTTTGTCCATAAATTTGACTGAGTCAGCGAGAATTTCGTCGTCGACTGTTTCCATGCGCTTGGGATAAAGCTCACCAGCGTCTTCGATTTTTTGCTTGCCGATCTTGCCCCAGCGTGGCTGTACTGTTTGGTCATCAGTATCCGTGGCCCAGCTATGAATCATATTACGTGGACCAACCACGTTCTTTAGCTCTTGTGGATAATTGCGGTGAGCTGGATCTTCCATGGCATCCAGGTGATACAGATAGCCAAAGAACTCATCGAAGCCATGCACTGTCGGCAAGAATTGGTTGAGGTCACCGAGGTGGTTTTTGCCGAATTGTCCAGTGGCATATCCCTGCGCTTTTAGAGCCGTGGCAATGGTGATAGCCTGATCGGGAAGACCAATGGGCGAGCCAGCTTGCCCTACAGTGGTCATGCCGGTGCGAATCGGCAGCTCGCCGGTGATGAAGTTGGCGCGGCCTGCGGTGCAACTCGCTTCTGCATAATAGTCAGTAAAGCGCATGCCTTCTTGTGCCATCTTGTCGAGATTCGGAGTGCGGCCTGACATCAAACCTTGGTTATAGGCACCGATGTTTAACCAACCAATATCGTCTCCCATTATGAAGATGATGTTTGGTTTCTTTCCGTCAGCGCACATACCAGCTGCTGGCGCGAGGAGCGCTGTAGCTGCTAATAGCACGCTGAAAAATTTCTTGGCGTAACGACTCACGCTTACTCTCCTTGGTCGGGGGTCAGCTTTTGCCCCATGTCAAGCGAGGGAAGCTAAAGCAGTTGTCCAGAGTATCAGACAGGTGGTGTATCTGATCGGCTACTGCTAAATGTCTCTAGAGCTTTGAATGAATCTTCAAGCGTTGGTTGTTTACCACGTGGTTGAAATCGACTAGTTGCCAGCTTTTAGTGCGGAGTTAAATTGACCACTAGGTCTACCAAGAGCAATACGCTAATGACAATCAGGCTAACTGCCACTGCCAGAGTTGAAGACCAGCGAGCAACCTTTATTTCGCTATTCAATTTTCGCAAAGATAGCCAGTGCTCAACAGTACCGCAAACCAGTCCTAAGATTCCCAGAAGCATGAGGGTGATGCCAAGCTGCTCGGGGGATTGGGTTTTGAAGTCTGCCAGGGCTTTGTTCTTGATTAAGTCATGGACAAAACGCGCCAGAGTGAAACCAAAGGCAAAGAGTGATAGCGATGTACGAATCCAGGCCAGTAGAGTTCTGTCCATAGCAAGCAATGTGCGAGCTTGCGCCAGCTCAGTTTGCAAGGTCTGTATTTTTGTTGGCTTGGCTTCTGAGTCTTCCACTTATTGCACCTATTGATAGCGCATGCCGTTGAAATCGATATATCCACTCTCGTGGCGCGGCTCATCAGATTTGTGTGTCCAATGCAAAACACCGCCCCGCTCATTCCAGATGTATTCTCCATGAATGCGCACGACATTTCCTTCTTGCACCGGTGCATAAGTACCGTATTGAAGATCGTTAGCCACTAGCACGGTGGTGCCATTTGAAAGCATCAATAGAAAACGTTGATGGGGTTCGCGGTAGTCTTCTTCGCGCAGCATTTTTTTAATTGGTGCTGTAACAGTTAGTTCTACTTTACGTGCCTGCTGACTCTGGGCTTGAATAATTTGGGCATCATCTATTTGGTAGGGAACATTGGCAGGCCCAATTACTGTGCCGCTTTTGCCGTTTTGACCGAAAGCTTGATTTTGGTTACTGTCATCATATTTTGCTAATTCACCACTGAATTGTTTTGCTTCTTGAGCTTCTGTCTGACCAGAAGGGAATGAGTTGCAACCAAAGCAGAGAAAAGCACCGGCTATAAAAGCATATTTGAATTTATTGCAGGCTGTCATAGATACCTCCGGAGAAATTAGCAAAACTGCTGTTGCCAATTAAGGTTGAACTGGTTGTGCCATCTGCTTTTGTAAACACAAATGATGGTATGGCCTGAATAGAATGTTGTTTTATAAGGGCAGCGTTTTTGGGATCATCAATGTCGATTTTTTTATATTGTATGCGCTCACCAAAGATCTTTTGAGCTTGGGCAATCTGCGGATCAACGTCGTCGCACTGCCCGCACCATGGTGCTGTGAAAATCAAAACACTGCCGGCCGAATTGCTAGCCGCTGAATTGCTAGGGGCAGCAGGGGCTGCGCTAGAGCCATTGCTAGCGTACTTGTCCTGGGTGCTTGAGACTGTGGCATTGGCTGCCATCCAAGTGGAGATAAACTGGGCCATGTTTGAATCGTATGTGTTGCTCTTAACGCGCCCGTATTCAATCACCAGATGCTCGCTAGGCAATTCGATAAAAGTTTTGTTTTTGGTTCCAAGCTCATTGAAAATTTCCCATGTCCCTTGAGCCTTGACCAGTCTATCGAGGGTGCCTTGCAACATCAGCACAGGTAATGTAGTTATCTTCGCTGCCGCATCATTATTGCCGTCCATAAATGTTTGGAAATCAACTAGCTGTACCGCTGATAAGTCCATGCGATTGCGTGGGCTCGATTCCCAGATTTCTCTAAGGCGCTCATTTTTTGTCGCCTGGTCAACTATTGATGTACCAACGTCAAACTGCTTGCGAGCGCCAGTTATGAGCTTCACTCCTACTTTTAGATCAGTACCGTCTTTGTAGCGCTGGCCCGATGGAACCGATGAAATGAGGCCATCCATTAGTTCTGGATACATCGAGCTGGCGCGCAAGACGATAGCACCACCCATAGATTCGCCCAGCAGAAAGATTGGCAAACCAGGATGATTAGCTCTGAGATTAGGCAATAAGGTTTTGATATCGTCTAGGCAGGCGTCGAATTTCAAAGCTTTACCGTTTTTGAGTTTCATCCATGAGCCAAAGCCGCGCACATCAATTGCATAGACTGCAATTCCTCGGTGTGACATGCGCGTGCCGAAGTCGTTGAAGCAGTCGGCGTTGAGGCCGAGGCCGTGAATGCAAAGCACTACTGCTGTTTGTTTTACGTCGCGGTCAATCCAGCTGCGGCAGGGAGGTGTGTTTATGTCATTGGCGTCAATATTGCTGAAGTTAGCTGTTGAGCTGGTTGCGCTGTTTGTAGTAGTACCTGCGGTTGTTGCTGTTTGGTTCGGCAGACCAGCAGCAAAGCTAGCTTGCTGGCAAAGAAGAAGCGCTAGAGACAATGAGCGGAAGAAATGAGCACGTATTCGCATCGGCAGACCAGGAAAGGGAGCCAATATAATAACTGGTTCCAGCGATTTTAAGATTACCAAGCACTTTACCGGCTTGACAAGTGGCTGCCTCGCCATGGCCAGTATAATCAGCTCATTGGCTTTGCTCGGCTCGTTCATCTAGAACATTGGCCGCAACAGGAATCAGGTTGGCAATCAACAAAAACTCATTGGCATTTAATTT
>Ga0209816_1002501_pt1 | contig 13018 bp, 16 predicted proteins | sample CoawatmetaG01DNA_FD_187509 | JGI IMG/M metagenome (GOLD analysis project Ga0209816, IMG submission 187509) | Marine microbial communities from the West Antarctic Peninsula - Coastal water metaG017-DNA (SPAdes) (version 2) | ecosystem: Environmental > Aquatic > Marine > Coastal ... | reverse complement strand
ATTCAGCAGCTTGCTCCTTTAGAAATGTAACTATGGGAATTCTATATGGACCCGTAACCATTAAAGAGGAGTGTGTGTACCTAACAACGCCTGCAAGCTCATATTCAATTATTTCTTTAAGTATATTACATACTTCATTCGAATTGATTTCTTTCATTTCCATGTTCATTCCTATTTGTGAAAATTAAAACAATACTTTACTTTTGATATTATATGTAAAGCAATGAATTAAGGTATTTTTTTAGCACGAATTAATTATGAAAGTATATAAAATTCACAGGAGCTCAAGCTATAGTCTTCTATAACAGGTCCTAATACACATTTAAATCAACTCGAGCGAACTAACATTCTATTGAGCTTTATAAGAATTTTTACAATTTTTTATAATGTTACTTTGCATTAAGGTCTTTTATTTGATGTGCTTTTTAAGTCTTTATCTAAATAACTCCTAATCTTCATTTAATTCTTATAACACATAATTAGAATAACGCCGTTTTGACATCAACTCGTTAAACATTACTAATAAATTAATAGGGATAATCTATGGAAACTAAACTAGTCTTATGGACAACTGGATGTATGGCATTTATGCTTAGCTTTATGTATGCTATGGTTAGCATTATAAGCAGCTTTGTAAATTAAATACTGAAGTGAGGGTCTTGTTAATATAGACTTTTTATTAATATAATCCTCACCCATAAAATTGAATTAACAATCTCAAATTAAGACTTTAATTAACTAAACTGTAGTTGTGGTAGTACTAAATTAATTGACAAAGTTGAAGTTGATATATAATCTCGACTTTATATGCGTTCTCTAAATATTTATAAAATTCATATCACCTAGTAAATTAACTACTTGTGATTTTAAAAAACGACTTACAAAGCCAATAAAATGGAAAAATCAGCAACAAAATTTATAACAACAAAGCTTTTTTGGCTTGGAATAATAGGGACATACGTCCTTGCAGGTGCATTACTTAATAGACTTGAAACTAATGCTGGATTTGAAGAGCTTAGGTTCACCTCCCTAATTCCAACTATCTTTTATTTTTTTATCTTGTTTCTAAGTTATAGATCTTTTAAAACTCAAGCTGTTAGAACCACTATTTTACAATTTGTGACTCAAATGTTACTTCTCCTTCCCTTAATGGCTATGTATATGGCGGTAATACTTTTCACTACAAAATTTCCTAGTTAATGAATAAAATAAGTCCTAAAAAATTACTTAACAGTAAATGGACGGCAGTTGTCCCAAGTAATAAAGAGAGGCACTTTCTTATTGCGGAACTAAACTTTGATGAAAACAATAACGTAACTCATTGTTTAATAGAGTCAATAATGTCAAATCGAGTAGAACTTATTAATTGGGAAGATTTAAAGGAAAGTAAACATTGGTTACAAGGGTGGAAGTGAAGAAAAATCAACTATGAAAATTACAAACGTTGTTGCTGCAATAATCAAGAAAGACAATCTATATTTAGTTACCCAAAGAAATAGAAATAAACACATGGGCCTTAAATGGGAATTTCCTGGCGGCAAGGTTGAAGCTCATGAAACTCTTAAAGAGGCCTTAACTAGAGAGATATACGAGGAATTAAACATTGATATTAATATTTATGAAAAGCTTACAGAGGAAAGCTACAAAGACAGTGAAATAAACATTGTTCTTCATTACTTTTTTTGCTCAATAAAAGATGGTGTTATTAACCTTAATGAGCATGAAGCAATGGAATGGATAGATAAAACAGATTTTGATAAATATGATTTCGTTGAGGGTGATAGAAATATTACATCACTAATTTAATTGCAATACAATTAATACTTTATCTTTCATTGCTATGAATCACTTATAAATGAGTATTATAAAGAAAAGTGCAGTATTCTCACCCTGTAGAAAATATCGTTACTCTCTAACAAGATCATGGAATTCAGCAGAAGGTTATGTTTTATTTATTGGTCTTAATCCATCTATCGCAGACGAAATTATTGATGATCCAACATTAATAAGATGTATTAATTTTGTAAAAGAATGGGGTTATGGGGGCCTAATCATGGTTAATTTATTTGCTTACATATCAACTGATCCTAAAGAGCTCAAAAAGATAGAAATACCAATAGGGAAAAATAATAATAAACATATTATAAAAAACCATCAAAAGAGTCAATTAACTTTAGTGGCATGGGGGAATGATGGTCAATTTTTAAATAGAGATAAAGAAGTATTAAAAATTATCAACAACCCAATGTGCTTAAATATAAATAAATCAGGCCAGCCAGCACACCCCCTTTACCAAAAGAAAGACCAAGAATTGATTAATTTTAACAACTAGTTATTTAGCTTAGTATTGGCCATTTTGATACACCAAAACCCCAATATTGCCTATAATTCTACACATAATGAATTATGCTTACACTGTTCAATTAAACCAATTAAAACGTTAAATTTATGCACTCATTTAATCTATGAAATATTTTGTAATAGATCCAGTGATTTTAGATTTAGGCTTTGTGCAGATATACTGGTATGGGGTAATGTATCTATTGGCATTTTTAACAGCATATTTACTAGCAAAATACCGCGTTAAATCAAGTAATACATGGAATTTAAGCCATGTTGATGATTTAATTTTCTATGGTGCTTTAGGTGTTGTTTTGGGTGGACGTTTTGGTTATCTACTTTTCTATAACTTCTCGGTTTTTACTTCAAACCCTTTGACATTTTTTAATTTTCAAAATGGTGGAATGTCTTTTCATGGTGGCTTTTTAGGGGTTTTGATTGCAATGATTTTGTTTAATAGGAAATCAAAATTTTCTTTTTTTCAAACGACTGATTTTATTGCCCCACTAGTGCCATTAGGGCTTGCTTTTGGAAGAATAGGTAATTATATTAATGGTGAACTTTGGGGAAAAATAACAGAGAGTTCATGGGGAGTTTATGCTCCAGATCAAAGTGGTATATGGGCCATCAGATATCCAACACAACTATATGAAGCATTATTAGAGGGAATAGTCTTATTTAGCATATTATGGTTTTTTAGCAAAAATAATCCGCCAATTAGGTCGATTTCGGCTTTATTCTTGATATTTTATGGCAGCTTTAGATTTATAATTGAATTTATAAGAATGCCTGACTCGCATCTTGGCTACTTTGCATTTGAATGGCTTACAATGGGTCAAATATTGAGCTTTCCAATGATTTTTATTGGTCTGTATATATTTTATAAATCCTATTATGTAAAAGGTCAAACATGAAACAATATCTTGATTTTTTAAAGCTTGTGCGAGATACTGGTGCTGACAAAACTGATAGAACTGGTACTGGTACTAAGAGTATCTTTGGCCATCAAATGAGATTTAATTTAAATGATGGATTTCCAATTGTGACTACTAAGAGGGTACATGTTCCTTCGGTCATTCATGAGCTTTTATGGTTTTTAAATGGTGACACAAATATCAAATACCTAAAAGAAAATAAAGTAAATATTTGGAATGAATGGGCTGATAAAAATGGTAACTTAGGTCCAGTATATGGAGCTCAATGGAGAAAATGGAAAAACTCTGAAGGTAAAGAGGTAGATCAAATTAAAGTAGCAATTAATCTCATCAAAAACTCCTCAGACTCAAGACGAATAATTGTTTCAAGTTGGAATGTTGGAGAGCTAGATAAAATGGCTCTTGCGCCTTGCCATGCGTTATTTCAATTTTATGTAGCTAAAGGAAAGTTATCTTGTCAGCTTTATCAAAGAAGTGCTGATATCTTTCTGGGAGTTCCTTTTAATATTGCTTCTTATGCATTACTTACTCACATAGTTGCACAGCAGTGTGGCCTTGAAGTTGGAGATTTTGTTTGGAGTGGTGGAGACTGTCACATTTATTCAAATCACTTTGATCAAGTGGAGACTCAACTTAAACGAGATCCAAAAAAACTTCCAAAGATCTTAATTCATAGAAAGCCAGAAAGCATTTTTGATTACAAATATGAAGATTTTGAGCTTTCTGATTATAAGCACGATGATCCAATTAAAGCTCCAGTTGCAATCTAGTATATGCAAAAATTACAAAAAAATATTTCTTACCAATTTAAAGACATTAATCTTCTTAAGCAAGCTTTAACTCATCGAAGCGTTAGTAAAAAAAATAACGAAAGATTGGAGTTTTTGGGTGATAGTGTATTGGGCTGTGTAATCTCTTTAGAAATTTATCAGCGTTTTCCATTAATAGATGAAGGGCAGTTATCTAGGCTTCGCTCTAGTCTTGTAAGAGGCCAGACTTTAGCCCAACTTGCTAAAATACTTAATCTTTCTGAAAGCTTGCTATTGGGGCAAGGAGAGTTAAAAAGTGGCGGGTTTAGGCGTGAGTCAATCCAGGCAGATGCATTTGAAGCCATTCTAGGGGCTATTTTCTTAGATTCTGATTACGCTACAGTTAGTGAAATCATTTTAAAACTCTATAATGATCTCTTAAAAGACTCTGGACCGGAAGATTCATTAAAAGACTTTAAAACCCAACTCCAGGAATTATTGCAAAAAAAGGGGTACGCTTTGCCAGAGTATAAGCTTGTTAGAACCGAGGGTAAAGACCATAATGCAGTTTTTTATGTCAAATGTTCTATTAAGGAATATAGTCTTAGTGTTGAAGAGAGTGCAAAGAGTATTAAAAGAGCAGAGCAGGCCTGTGCTGAGTTAATGTTAAAAGGTATCCTAAAAATATGAATTTTCAATCTGGCTATATTGCAGTAGTAGGGCGACCAAATGTAGGTAAATCAACCCTTGTCAACGAATTAATTGGGCAAAAACTCTCAATCACATCTCACCGACCTCAGACAACTAGGCATCGAATTAACGCTATTGATACTCAGGAAAACTATCAGATGGTTTTTGTAGATACACCTGGAATCCATATTGGAAACAACAAGGCGATTAATTCATATATGAATAAGGCTGCTAGCTCGAGCTTTGCAGATGTTGATATGATAATTTGGCTTGTTGAAATATTTAAGTGGACCAAAGAAGATGCTCGCGTATTAGAGCATTTAAGTAAAGTAGATATTCCTGTTATTATCTGCGTAAATAAAATCGATAAATCAGGCTCAGTTGATAAGATCCTTCCTTATCTAGAGATTCTTGGTGAAAAATTTAAGGCTAATGAGGTCTTTCCTTTGTCTGCATTTGATAGGTCTCATACAAAACAGCTAAGAGGGTTAATTCTTAAATACTTACCTGAGCAAGATCCTATTTATGATGAGGACTTTATAACAGATCGCTCTCAAAAATTTGTCGTATCTGAGTTCATTCGTGAGAAATTGATGAGAAATTTATCTAATGAGCTTCCTTACGATATTACTGTAGAAATAGAAAAATTTGAGCTAGACGGCAAAATGTATAGAATTGCTGCGCGTATATTTGTTGATAAGGCCTCTCAGAAAAGTATTGTAATAGGCCATAAAGGCGAAATGCTAAAAAAAATTGGTCAAGATTCGCGAATCACTATTGAAGGTTTCTTAGAGGCAAAAGTATTCTTAGAGTTGTGGGTTAAAGTTAGACAAGGCTGGTCAGATGATAAAAGAGCCTTAGCATCTCTAGGCTATGACTAGAATTGAGAATACTCCTGCTTTTTTGATTCATCGAAGAATGTACCAAGGAAACTCTCTATTACTAGACTTCTTTACTAAAGATCATGGAAGAATTCGCTTGATAGCAAGAGGAGCTAGAAGTAGTAAAACATCGCTTCAAATGTTTCAATGCTTAAGTATATCATTTAAGGGAAAAAGTGATCTAAAAAGCCTCACTCAGTGGGAAATTTCAGATGAGCCACGAAGACTTCTTGGTGATAATCTGATATTAGCTATTTATATAAATGAACTTCTTATTAGACTTATCCCTGAGGGTGATGAATATAGTGGACTTTTTTGTGCCTACTGGCACTTCATCAAAAATATTAATCATAAATCTAGTTCTGAAAAAGAATATGCACTTCGCATATTTGAAAATCAACTAATGCAAGAATTAGGATATGGGCTTGACTTTAAAGATGATATTGATGGGAATCCAATTAAAAGCAATGGTCTTTATGATTTTATTGAAGATCAAGGTTTTATTTCGCAAACTGAAGGTAAAATTTTAGGTGAAATTCTTTTAAATATTATCACTCCCAACCAAGCAATTCCAAGCTCTGAAGGGCTAAATACTTTAAAAAAATTGAATCGAAAAAGGTTAAAACCTCTTCTGGGTGATAAACCACTTAAAAGTAAAGAGTTATTTTTTGTTAATTAGGTGTAGTTATGAATATTTTTTTAGGCGTTAATATTGATCATATAGCAACATTAAGACAGGCAAGAGGTACAAAGTATCCAAGCTTGATTGATGCTGCCCTAATCTGTGAGAATTCTGGCGCTGATAGTATTACACTTCACCTGAGAGAGGATAGGCGTCATATCCAAGATAGCGATGTAATTGAGTTAAAGTCCAGTTTAAAAACCAAAATGAATTTGGAAATGGCGGCAACAGATGAGATGCTCAAAATTGCCTCTCATGTCCTACCTGAAGACTGCTGCCTTGTTCCAGAAAAGAGGCAAGAGCTTACAACAGAAGGTGGTTTAGATGTTGCCTCTCAATTAGCAAGAATGAAAGAGGTTTGTTCTCAACTCAGCTCAAATAACATTAAAACTTCCCTTTTTATTGATGCTGATAAAAGACAGATAGATGCTGCCGCTGAATGTGGTGCGCCAATAATTGAAATTCATACAGGCCACTACGCAGACGCAACCACTAAAAATGAAAATAAATTAGAGCTCAAAAGAATATCTGAGGCTTGTGAATATGCTGTCAGTCTTGGAATACAGGTAAATGCAGGGCATGGCTTAACACTTTTAAATACTCCTGCAATAGCCAAAATTGAATCAATTGTTGAGCTAAATATTGGTCACTCAATTATTTCAAGAGCATTATTTGTTGGTCTCGCAAATGCAACATCTGAAATGAAAGCTTTGTTACTAGAAGCGAGAGTTATATGATTTATGGAATTGGAACGGATATAGTCAGCATAGAAAGAGTTCAAACAATTATTTTAAAAAATCGTGATGGCTTTGTAAAAAGAGTATTAACTGATCATGAACAGGCCTTATTTGCAAATAAGGCTGACAGTGCAGCTTTTCTTGCTAAGCGTTTTGCCGCAAAAGAAGCATTTTCAAAGGCTCTAGGTACTGGGATTGGAAGGGTAGTTGGCTTTCAGGATTTAACTATTCGAAACAATGAAAATGGAAAGCCATATTTTTTACCTAGTGAAAAATTAAGGCTGTATTTATTAGAAAAAGGAATTAAGCAAGGACACCTAAGCATATCAGACGAAAGTCAAAACGCAGTTGCTTTTGTAGTCCTTGAAAAATTAGATTCTGAAGAACAGAGTTAAAAAAAACAAACTCGATTCTAAAAAGGGATATCATCCTCAAATTCATCTTGAGCAACTGGGGTAATAGTTGGCGCTTGCTGGCCATTTTGGGCTGGTTGCGGTTGAGACTGAGGCTGAGACTGTGATTGCATTGGAGAGTTAGAATCATCACGGCGATCAAGCATCTGTAAAGTACCACTGAATCCACTAATTACAACTTCGGTCGTGTAACGGTCTTGTCCACTTTGATCTTGCCATTTTCTAGTTTGTAATTTACCTTCAACATAAACCTTGGAGCCTTTATCTAGATATTGACCAGCTATTTCAGCGACTTTTCCAAATAAACTTACACGATGCCACTCAGTTCTTTCTTGTTTTTGACCGGTATTTTTATCAGTCCAAGACTCACTAGTTGCAACTGATAAATTGCTGATTGCATTTCCATTTGAAGCGTACTTAATCTCAGGCTTTGCACCAAGATTACCAACCAATATTACTTTATTTATTCCGGCCATGCTAATATTTACTCCTGTTAAGTTTTAGTTTTAAGTGGTGAAAAAAGAACCATAAACCACCAGATAATTGCTACTAATATGGTGAATAAGAATACACTATTTAAATCGTAAATGTCATAAATCAAACCACCAATTGCGCCGCCGATAAAGGTGCCTAAAAATTGTGATGTTGAAAAAATACCCATAGCAAGACCCCTTTTAGAGGGGCTGGCAGTTCTGGATAACAATGAAGGCAATATTGCTTCAACAGTATTAAAAGCAACAAAGAATATTGTCAGAGTAAAAAGGAAAATTGAAAAATTTAAGCTTGATATAAAAAAAATAATTTGACTAACAATTATTAAAAAAATACTGAGTAGTAATATATATTTTGTTTTTTTAAATTTCTCTGAAATAACAATAAGAGGAATCATTCCAATAAATGAAAGTAATACTGCTGGAAGATAAAGCTGCCAGTTATCGACCATACTCACTATTTGGTTGTCCATAATAAGTAATGGCATTACTATAAAGCCACTTGCGAGAATTAAATGAAGTGAGAACACGCTAAAATCTAAAGTAACTAACTCTCTAGTTAAGTTTTCTTTAAAGGCTCCAAAAGAAAGTTGATAATAATTAACTGTCTTTGAATGCTTCAGAGGCAATACTATTAGCATAGCAATAATCGAGAGAAGTCCAATAACCCAAAACAACCCAGAAAGTCCTATTCTTGAGGTTATTATTGGTCCAATAATTAATGAAAGCATAAAAGCTACGCCAATTTGAAAGCCTACAAAGGCATTTGCTTTTGCTCGATTATCTTCAGATATAGAGTCAGCTAAAAATGCCATTAAGACTGCTGATATAGCACCCCCACCTTGCAAAGCCCTTCCAATAACCACAAATATAATATTTGAAGCATTTGCAGCAATAACACTTCCTAACAAAAATATTAAAAGGCCTATGATTAGAATAGGTTTTCTTCCAAATCTATCTGAAAGATAGCCAAAAGGAACTTGAAGTAATGCTTGAGTTAGACCATAAACTCCTATTGCTATTCCAATTAAGAAAGGAGTTGAGCCATCATAATCTTTAGCATAAACACTCATTACTGGGAAAAGCATGAATAATCCAAGCATCCTAACGCTCATAACCATTGAAACCTTTAAAGCAATAAGCCTTTCAATAGAAGTCATAGTTATCTAAATTTAGATCTATTACTTTATTGAATAGTTAGGAGAATAACTAGGATAACTGGAAGACAAGATTTTTCTAGCATCAGATGCAAAATTATTCATATTTATTTCATCATAATTATCAGCCATTAAATTTAAGGCGTCAGGGATTGATGAGCTATTTGGATATTTTTCAATTATATACTTTGATCGATTTATTGAAGCAATATAAGATCCAATTTGTGCATAGTACATTGCAACATAGAGCTCATGTCTTGCAAGGGTATTTGTAAGTTTTGTGAGTTTTTGTGAAGCATCTAATGAGTATTTTGAATCAGGATACGCTTCGATTAGCTGTATAAAATATAGATATGCCTCACGAACACTTTCTACATCTCTTTGGGCACTATCAGTAACTACTCTATCAAGTATTGAGCTTGATTTTTTCTCTGCAATAACTCCTTTAAGGTAATAAGCATATGGAGTTGAAGGTAGATTTGGATATTTTTGAATAAATTCATCCAGTTCAAGAATTGCAAGATTATATTTTTTACGCTTGAATAGCTGATAAGCGATATCTAAACGTGCTTGGATAGCAAACTTAGAGGCTGGATAAGATGCTAATATAAGCTCGAATTTTTCTATAGCTTGATCTGTTGAGCCAGCTTCTGCTTTAACTTTAGCTAAATCATATAATGCTTTTGGAGAAAGACCATTGGCAACAAGCTTTCTGGAGTCTTCATTTCCACCAAATGGAAAACACCCAGTTAACAAAGACAAAGAAACAACTAAAAGAATTGAAGATTTAAACATACAAGATTATTAGATTTAAAAATATGGGTGTTAATTATACTTATCAGTTTTATCAGTGGAAATGTTTGTATAAAGAACTTTTTATTAGATAACAAGATACTTATGACTATATTCGCAAAATTTGATTAAACTATGGACATGGCTGCAAATTTTCTTCAAAAACACACAAAAATTGATGACCTATGTTTGGTTCTGAATAGCTACTTAACTCATAAAGAGGTTGAGCTGGTTAAACTTGCATATAAAGTTGCAAATAAAGCTCACTCTGGTCAGTTTAGAAAGTCAGGAGAGCCTTATATTCATCACCCACTATCTGTTGCTTTAATCCTCGCTGATCTAAAACTTGATTATTTTTGTATTGTTGCCGCAATTCTTCATGACTGCATCGAAGATACTTCGGTAACTAAAGAAGATGTTCAAGCTCAATTTGGCAATCAAGTAGCTCATATTGTCGAAGGAGTATCCAAGCTTACTAGCTTAGAATTTACTTCAAGCTCCCAAAAACAAGCTGAAAACTTTCAAAAATTAATATTGGCGATGTCTAAAGATATGAGGGTAATGGTTATTAAATTAGCTGATAGGCTTCATAATATGCGCACCTTGGACTCAATGAGTGACGAAAAAAAAATGCAGAAAGCAAAAGAAACTTTTGAACTTCATGCTCCAATTGCAAGGCGGCTTGGGCTTCACAGCATTAGAGTAGAGCTAGATGATTTATGTTTTAAAACGTTACACCCAAGAAAACATTTAATAATTAAAAAGAAAATTAGTAAGCAATATGGAAATCAAAAGAAAACAATAAATTTGATTAAAACAGAAATAGAAAATAGATTAAAGTTTGAAGGCATAAATGCAACTATCGAAGGGCGTCAAAAACAACCTTCGAGTGTTTATAATAAAATGAAATTCAAATCAAGAAAATTTTCAGAAGTTCTTGACATGCATGCCTTTAGAATTGTAGTCGAAAATACAAATACTTGCTATCAGACATTAGGCCATATTCATAGTCTATATAAGCCTATTCCCCTTAAATTTAAAGATTATATTTCAGCACCAAAATCAAATGGTTATCAATCTATTCACACTGTTGTACTTGGGCCCAGAAAAATGTTTATTGAGGTTCAGATAAGGTCTCAAGAGATGGAATTCATCTCAGAATATGGAATCGCCGCTCACTGGCACTATAAAAATACTGATAAGCCAACAGATAAATTAGCTCGAAACTGGATTGGATCTTTATTAGATATTCAGCAAAATACTGATACTTCGGCTGACTTCTTAGAGAATACTAAAGCCGACTTATTTTTTGATGAGGTATTTGTATTCACACCTGCTGGAAAGATAATTCAACTTCCACTTAGAGCGACAGTTCTTGATTTTGCATATGCCGTTCACACTAATGTTGGAAAAAGATCTCAAAAAGCTACAATTAATGGAGTTGAAGCAGAGCTTTCAGCTCAACTTAAATCTGGCCAAACAGTAGAGATAATCACAAGTCGTTTTGTTAAACCAAAACCAAGTTGGCTAGACATTGTTGTAACTTCAAAAGCTAAAACTGCAATAAAGGCAAACCTTAAAGACAACTCTAAGGTTGAATTAGCAAAACTGGGAAAGCTTTTGATTGCAGATGCGCTTAATTATCAAAAAATTAAACTTAATGATGTTCCTCAAGAAAAATGGGATAAATGCTTTAAAGAGCTTAATTGTTTTGATTTTCAAGACTTATATATAAAAGTTGGATTGTCTGAAATATTTGTAGCTGTGGTTATGAACAAACTACTCCAGGATATTAATAATGAAACAATTAATACAATTTCTATTAATAAAACAAAAGGAATGGCAATAAATTTTGCTCATTGCTGCTACCCCATTCCTGGAGATGAGGTTACAGGTGTTTTAACGACACAAAAAGGGCTGGTAATGCACCGCTCAATCTGCTCGAATCTAGAACATATTAAAGAAAAAAATGCACAATGGATGGAAATTGAATGGGACTCAGATGAAGATGAGGATTTTGAAGTTGTAATAAGTGCTCTAGTTGAAAATAGAAGCGGTCGTTTAGCTGCTATAGCAAATACCATAGCTAACTTAGGAGTTAATATTGAGAATATTGAACAGCAAGAAAGTCAGCACTCAACAAGGTTATTCCATATTGTTGTTGTCATTAAAAATATAATTCAGCTCAATGATGTTCTGGAGCAGCTTAACAAGCTCCCACACCTTGTTTCAGCAGAAAGAGTTTAATATTTACTAAAATGTATAAAGCTTGCAATCGAATTGATTAAAATTACCCCCTTATTAATTATTATTGTTAACAAGTAATGCTTTGCTGGACCGACTCACTTGAAATAGCTATTTCACTAGAAGAAGCTTCTCCTGATACAGACCCTAGAACTATTAATTTTGTTGATTTACGTCAGCTTGTTATGGACCTTGAGGGCTTTAATGAAGGACAAAGCAAGTGTGGTGAAAGGGTTCTTGAGGCTATTCAAATGCACTGGATTGAGGAGAAAGAGTGAAATATTTAAAGTTTATTTTATTGTTTAATATATTATTGTCATTCTCAGCAAATGCACTCTTAGAAGTAAACATTTTAAAATCTAAAGAAGCAGCTTTCCCAATTGTTATTGCCCCTTTTGAAGTTATTAGTGATTCAAAAGAAAATATAGATATTGCCAAAATTATTAGAGATAATTTGAATAGATCAGGGCAGTTTAGCGCCTTAAGTACTGATGCGCTTGTAACAAATCAAATTGATTTTAATTTTTGGAAAGAACGTAAAAAAGATGCAGTTGTTTTTGGAAAGGTTGAACAAGTAAGTCCAAAGGTTTACAACATTTATATATATATTTATGATGTCTTTTCTGAAAAAAGCTTATACCAAAAAAAGATTACAGTCAGCAATACTGGATTTAGAAAAATGGCCCATTTCCTAAGTGATAAGATTTATTATGTACTTCTTGGACAAAAAGGCTCATTTAATACAAGACTATCATATGTAACAGTTACTGCAAATAACAGTGGTGGAAGGACATATAGGCTTCAAATATCAGACTCTGATGGAGAAAACCCACAAACAATTGTAAGACAATCAAATCCAATTTTGTCTCCAGCATGGTCAAAAGACCAGAAAAAGCTTGCTTATGTT
>Ga0209816_1002500_pt1 | contig 13023 bp, 14 predicted proteins | sample CoawatmetaG01DNA_FD_187509 | JGI IMG/M metagenome (GOLD analysis project Ga0209816, IMG submission 187509) | Marine microbial communities from the West Antarctic Peninsula - Coastal water metaG017-DNA (SPAdes) (version 2) | ecosystem: Environmental > Aquatic > Marine > Coastal ... | reverse complement strand
ATAAGAGGGTTTAGTGAAGCTTTAGCAACAGAAGAATTATGTAACAACACTGGAGTTATAGTTACAAGTGTTCATCCTGGTGGAATTAAAACTAATATTGTTAGAAACATAGAAGGGCAAACCCTCACTGAAACTCAATTAAAAAAATTAGACGCTCATTTTCCAACCACTGCAGATCAAACAGCAGATAGAATTATTTATGCAATTAAAAAAAAGAAAACTAGAATAGTAATTGGTCCAGATGCCAAGTTTATGTATTTTCTATCAAGGTTTTCTCAAAGATTAACTATGAAATTCATGATTAATTGGGCTAAAAAAATGATGAAAATAAAATAATGAATAAAAAAATTAAATACATTATTTTACTCATACCATCATTACTATTTTTTTGTATTTCATTTATTAACTTTTACCCTGAAAAGATTTCAAAAGTTTTAATTAATTATACTATTGAACAAAATAAAAAACAGTTACCCATAAATAAAGATGAAATTACCGTCTTTACTATAGGAACCGGATCACCACTTAGTGCTAAAAGAGTTCAATCAGGAACAGCTGTATTTGTAAATGACAAATTTTTTATTTTTGATGTTGGTGATGGTGTAGTTCAGCAATCTGAAAAAATGAATCTTCCACTTAGCGAACTGGATGGAGTTTTCATAACTCACTATCATTCAGATCATTATATTGATCTTCCATACATAATCAATAGATCATGGGTTCTTGGAAGAAATAAAGATTTGAATATTTATGGTCCAAAGGGATTAAAAAACATATTAGACAGCAACAATTCCTTTTTAGAATTAGAAAATAAACATAGAGTGGATCATCATGGTTCGCAGATAATGAATATTAAATATGCTTTTGGAGTTTCTAATGAGTTTGAAACCGTAACTAAGCAAATTATTTATAATCAACAGGGAATTAGTATAACTGCTTTTAATGTTGATCATTACCCAGTTAGTCCAGCTGTAGGTTATGTCATAGAGTTTGATAATAAGAAAGTTGTTATTAGTGGAGACACTAAAGCAAATGAACTTGTTTTTGAGATGGCTAAAGATGCTGATTTACTAATTCATGAAGTAATTTTAAAATCTTTATTAAAAAAAACTATTAAAGTATTAGATGATAAATCAATGAAAAGGAATTCTCATATCTTAAATGATATACAGGACTATCATACTTCACCAAGTGAAATCATTAGATTATCTAATCAGTCAAATGTAAAATCATTAATTCTTACACACTTAACTCCCTCACCTGATAACATGGTGATTAAAAAGTTATACGAAAAAGAAATTAAAGGTTTTAACGGAAAAGTTTATTTAGCTAATGATGGAGATAAATTTATCATTAATATGAAAAAATTCTTTAGAAATAAATATATAGTTACAACAATACTCTTTATCATTTCATTAATTTTTGGAGTTTATTTTGCTATTTTTAATATCAATTCCTCAACTCAAAACAATGAGTTTTCTATAAAAAATGGTAATTGGGTCGTAAACCCTAAAATGGATTTAAAAAATAATTTCCAAAGAGCATATATAGCAAGAGTTGGAGTGTTCGCTTTAGATGAAAAAGAGGCACTTTATTTTTTATCAAGTAAAGATGACAAAGGGAGGGTGTTAACTTCTCAATTTGATTATGAAATAGTTGGATCAGTCCCAAAAGGTCGATACTGGAGCTACACCATATATGGAAAAGATTACTTCTTAGTTAAAAACACAACAAATAAATTTGGTATTAACAAAGAAAATTTTGACCTCGAACATAATATTAATATTTCAAGAAATAAGAAAAATAATAATTGGCTCCCTAGTGGAAATGAAGAACAGTTTCATGTAACTCTAAGATGTAACTCTAAGATTATATAATCCATCAAAAGAAGTTTATGAAAGTTTAGAATACATAAAACTTCCAATAATTAGAAGAATAGAATGATAAAAAAAATCACACCCTATTTATTAGTTTTTTGTTTAACAACATATTTCTCATATAATTTTACTATAAATTACTTCCCTAATTTAGTCTATGAAGTTTTGCATTACAAATTGCAAAACAACCAAAACATAAATGACAATGAATTAAAATACTATGACCTTCCAAACACAAAAAGTAATGACGTGGTTATGCCAAACCCTGATTTTATGTATGTTGTTAGTTTTTATGATTTAAGCAATGGGGCTTTAAATTTAACAGCAAAAATGCCAGACTCAACTTACTGGTCAGTCTCGTTTTATAAAACCAATACTGTTAATTGGTATGTGAAAAATGATAAAGAATTTAATACTAATCAACTAAACCTTGTTTTGTCAAAACAAAAGGATAGTTATGACCAAAATATGTTAAATATTTTAGAGTCCCCAGAAGAAAAAGGCTTTATGATAATTAGAATATTAGTTGAAAAAAAAGATAAAGAATCAATAGCTTACTATAAATCATTTCAGAAAAGTGTTGAGTTTAATAAGATTTTTTAGTTATTTTTTTATTAAATTATTATTAAAACACTAAGTTTTATTATGAAAATAATTAAAAGAAAAATCATAAGCCTAATAGTTGGTATAATAGGTTCTCCTATAAAAATAGATCAAACTGCAAAAGGCAGAGAAATAAATAAAGTTGCTCCTCTTCCAAAAGAAGTGTTCTGGGATAATTCGGTTAATATTCACAAAACTAAAAATGGAATAGAATACGTAAAAACTCCAAGTGAGTATTTTAAAAATTTACCGGAATATAATTTTAATGAAAATTACTTTGATGTCAATGGTTTAAAAATTCATTATGTAGATGCTGGTCCAAGTGATGGTAAAATTCTATTACTTCTTCACGGACAACCAGTTTGGTCTTATTTATACAGAACAATGATTCATGAACTAGTATCCAAAGGGTACAGGTGTATTGCCCCAGATTTAATGGGAATGGGTAAGTCCGACAAACCAATTTCTCAAAAATATCATACTTACAACACACATTGTGATAATATTATGTCTTTTATTAAAGGGCTTAAATTAAGCGACATAACCCTATTTTGCCAAGATTGGGGAAGTTTAATCGGGCTTAGACTTTCAGGTGAGAATCCAGATTTGTTTTCAGGTATAATTGCTGCAAACGCTGAGCTTCCTAATTTTACAGAAGAGACTAACCCTTTGTACATTCCAGAAATAATTGAAATAAATACTAAAATTAAAAGTTTTGCAGGTGCCATGGCTTATTATACTGTTGGAGGTTTTTCTATAGGAAGTTTTCAAGCTTGGATACTTTACTGTTTAACAGCGCCAAATGTTGATATTAAAACTATATTAAAAATGGCTTTTTCAAGAAATTTCAAAAAAAACAAAAAAATTTTCGAAGCCTATACAGCTCCTTTCCCTTCATTTATATATATGGCTGCAAAAAAATTTTCGAAGCCTATACAGCTCCTTTCCCTTCATTTATATATATGGCTGGACCTAGAACACTGCCCTCAATGAATGCTGGCATAACAGGTCAAACATTAAAGGCAATTGAAGGACTTAAAAAATTTAATAAGCCTTTTTTATCTTTAATAGGTTTACAAGACAAGCTACTAGGAACACCAAAAATTCAAAATAAATGGATTAAAATGGTTCCAGGAGCTAAAGGTCAAAATCATGAGCAGTTTAAAAAAGCTAATCATTTTATCCAAGAAGATATTGGGGAGATTATGGCCGATAGAACACATAAATTTATTATAAAAAATAAAATCTAATGAAGAGAAAAATTTTTAAAATAGTAATACCAATTTTATTTCTAATAATCCTATTAATAATAGCATTACCAGCTCTATTACATAAAGCCGGATTACATCCAGAATATACAGAGAGCAAAGTTTATGAATTTAAAAATAAAAAAGCTGTAATTATTTCTACAAGCCATAGTGTACTAAGTAAACCTGGTGAGACTGAAGGTAAGTTAACTGGAGTTTTTGCATCAGAATTAACTGTACCATATTATGAATTCATTAATTCAGGAATTGAAGTTGATATTGCTAGTATCAAGGGAGGTGAGATTCCCATTGATCCTGAATCATTTTTTTATGCAATTAAGACTAAAGAGGATGATAGATATCTTGATGATAAGATCCTTCAGGGAAAAGTTAAAAACTCAATATTGATTGATGATTTAGAAATCAATAAGTATGATTTAGTATTTATATCAGGTGGATGGGGAGCAGCCTATGATTTAGGTTACTCTGAAATTCTTGGAGAAAAAATCAGTCAAGCCTATTACAATAAGAAAACTGTGATAGGAGCTGTATGTCATGGTGTTCTAGGTTTTATAAAAGCTAAAGATTCTCTAGGTAACTTAATTATAGAAAACAAAAGAATGACCGGAGTCACAAATAAACAAATCAAAGAATTAGGAATTTATTTCACTCCTCAACATCCAGAAGATGAGCTAATAAAAGCAGGTGTTATATATGAGAGTAAAACAGCATTTAGAGATCCTTTTGCCAATCTAACAGTAATTGATGAACAAGCTAAATTTGTCACTGGACAAAATCAAAATGCTGGACATGAGACTTCTCAAAAGATGATGGAAATACTTAAAAATAAAAATGAATAATTTTTTTATAGCACTGTAATCAGTACAGACAAATCTATGGGATGAATGTTTACAATGATTTATTAGTCCTTGTGATTCTTTTTTATATAACCAAAATATATGATTCTACTAAAAAGAAACACCAAAACAGAAATTATCATTCCTACAACAATTTCTATTCCATAATTACTAAAAATATTTTCCATTTTACAAATTAACATATTTTATCATGGAAAGTGATTTAAGTATTTATTACGATAAAACTCCACCAGGGCTCTATTTAAGAAGAATTGGTACTATTATTTTTATATTGTTTTTTATATTATCTTTTAAAAAAGAAAACAGTAATGAAAAATTTTTTTCTTTTAACAGCATTTTTTGAAATCCTAGCAGGAACAGTATTGTTTTTTGCTGCAGATAAAATACCTGAATTTAATAATGCCAATCAACTTACCTTAGGACTTGCTAAAATGTATGGTGTAGCCGCATTTTCCCTTGGTTTATTTGCTATATACTTATGGAAATTTTTTGAAATGAAAAGCCTACACAAACCTTTTTTAATTATTTTTTCAATTTTCAATATTGGTTTAGCCTACAGTATTATAAGTTCATTCTTGAATAGTGGGTTTAAAAATCCTTTTCCTGGAATTTTTCATTTAATACTAGGTTGTATTGCTTTATATTTTTTATTTAAAAAAAAAAGTATAAACAGTAATTTTAAAAAACTCTCACTTTACTCAATTTTACTTTTTATAACCAGTTTATTGACTACTAATTCGACAATACTTGGACTAACTTTAATTGTCAGTTCTGAATCGGTCGTAAGAATATTAATCCTCTTTATTATTTTTATTTTTCCAGGCTTATGGATCATAAATAAAGTAGCAATAGCCTTTTCCAAAAATTCTTTAACACAAGTACTATTTATTGCTTCTAACGGTTTTATTTTAGCTTGGATCTTTCAACTAGTTGAATTACACCTTTATCATTATGAGATCAATGTAGAATCTCCTGTTGGACTTTTTGAAGACGAATTTAACAGAGCATGGAAATACGTTCTCCCTACTTTACTAACAGCAGAATTAATGTGGTATTTTTTTAAAAATAAATTAAAATTTATATTCATTGGTTCATCACTCATTATTGTAGTATTATCTATTTCATTTTATAATGATTTCATTTTGTAGAATCTCCTATTGGACTTTTTGAAGACGAATTTAACAGAGCATGGAAATACGTTCTCCCTACTTTATTAACAGCAGAATTAGTGTGGTATTTTTTTAAAAATAAATTAAAATTTATATTCATTGGTTCATCATTCATTATTGTAATGTTATCTATTTCATTTTATAATGATTTCATTTTTTCTGATTCAAAACCAAGTGTATATTCTGAAATATCTCATAACAATAAAAGTAAACCCAATATAATTTTAATTGTAGCTGATGATTTAGGATATAATGATATTTCTATTAATGGAAATAAATTGATTGAAACAACTAATATTGATCAAATTGCAAGTAATGGGGTTAATTTTTCGAGAGCTTATGCAACTGCATCTGTTTGTGCCCCATCTAGAGCAGCTTTTTTAACTGGGAATTATCAACATAGATATGGGTTTGAATTTTTACCTGATCTTTTTAATTTATCTCCAAGAGTAAGAAAAGCGGATTTCAAAAGATTTGGACACAAAGATAATTTCGCTAAATGGTATGAAAAATCTGTTCCAGTAAATCAAAGAGGTTTAGATCCCTATGTTAATACAATTGGGGATTATTTAAAAAAACATGGATATAAAACATCTGTAATTGGCAAATGGCATATGGGTTCACATCCAAAATACAATCCTAAAAACTTTGGATTTGATGAGCATTACGGCATTAATGGAGCGGGATCACTTTATGCTCCATTAAACGATAATAGCATTGTAGAGTCTAGACATACATGGGATTTTGCAGATTTTATTACATGGCAAGTAACTAATTATCATTTGGAGGAAAATGGAAAGAAAACTGTTCCAAAAAATTCAGAATACCTAACAGATACATTTACAAAAAAAGCTATTGACTTTATTAAAATTAACAAAAGCAATTCCTTTTTCCTCCATCTGTCTCATATGGCTCCGCATGGACCATTTCAAGCCCAAAAAAAATATTATGATCAATTCTCACATATTGAAGACCATAACAAAAGAGTCTATTATGCCATGATTAAAAATTTGGATGATAGTATTGGTGAGATTAAGGCTACTTTAAAAGAAGAAGGATTGTTAGAAAATACTTTAATTATTTTTACAAGTGACAATGGCGGCGCAACCTACACAAGAGCAGCTGACAATTCACCTTATAAGGGTGGAAAAATGTCTAATTTCGAAGGAGGAACTACAGTTCCAATGATGATGGAATGGGCTGGTAAAATTGATAAAAAGGGAACTTATAATAACATGGTAAGTTTACTAGATATAGTACCAACTATTTTGGATGCAATAAACTCCCCATCTGCAAAAAATAAATTTGATGGAGTATCACTATTACCTTATTTAAAATCATTAGAAAAAAAACCTCATCAAGATTTGTTTTGGAAAACAGGTTATGTTAAGTCAGTTATTTCTGGTGATTTTAAATTACATATAAATGAAAAAGAGAATTTAATAACTTTAAATAAATTGGATGAAGATCCATTAGAAGAAAATAATTTAATTTCAATATATCCCGAAAAAGCTAGTGAACTTCAAAAAAAATGGAACAAGTGGAATGAATCTTTGAAAAAGGCAAAATGGAAATCAAACGCTGATGTATCCATTCCATTAACTAATGCTGAAAATTCAAAAAGGCACTATTTTCCTTGGTAAATTTATTTTTATGAAAAAAGATAACTTAATAATAGAATCTGTTTCAAATGGACCCTTATTTGGACAAACTTTTAATGTTGAAATGATTCAAAGCTTACCAGCATTAAAAAGAAAATATCTTCTTTCAAGAATTCCACTTATACCCTATTCCATCAAATCTAAATTATTTTCACTCACTAAAAAAGAAGTAAACAGTAATGGATTAATTCTTCACGGCGGTGGACCAATTTACAGTAATGCTACTATAAAAAATAGTGAATGCTGTAATCCTTTAGACTTAGATCCAAATGATCCTAAGTTTATTGAAAAAACATCCGGAGGATTAAAATTAGTAAATGATGATCCAATGGTTCAAACAGCTAAATATCCTGATAGAGTAATTGGAAACTTTACAGCAATGAATAGGTTTTTTACTGATATTTCTAGTGAATTTATAGCAAGCTCTATAAATAGGAAGTTGATCCCTACAAACTCAAAAAAACAAATAATAAACGCATACATTAAAAGTGCTGAAGAATGTAAAAAACTAGATAACAAAATAATCTTGGAACAAACAGCTACTTTTGCTTTCAGATCAAAAAACCAAGGAGATGTTAATGAACCGGCTAATGATACTATTACAGGTATTATGTTATTTGTTTGGGGAATTAAAGGTCAGATTTTTAATGGCACCATTTTAGGTGGCACAGGAATTTTTAATGGAATAAGTGGGGAATTCACAAGAGAGAGATTACTAGCTCCAAACTTCTCGGGTGCTGAAACTTTTAGAATAACATTTCCAACTATAAAAAGGCCAGAATACTATCCTGTTTAATTAATTTAAAGATTTTTAAAATCTTTAATAATTTGTTTAGAAAGAACCTTTTCTCTTTCTCTATATCTTTCTTTTCCTTTTTTAGTTAAATATGGATAATGAAATTCAATAATTTCCTTTATGGTATTTGAATACTTTGATTTAGCATTATCTAATACTTCCCATTTAGTTAAAGAAGAATTTACAATAGCCCAACTATTTTTTGCAAATGAGCTGTACTGTCCTTTATATGATTCTTTCAACATAAACTCATTATCAATAGCAATATTAACATAGGTTTTAGTGAATTTTTCATTTCCATTAATAAAATCTCTAAAAACTGATTTAGCACTAGGGACTATATTTATTATTTCTAGAATATCTCTAAAGAAAAAACGATAACTTATTAAGAAAATCAGATGGTTTTTGAAAATTTCATATAAAGATAAATTTTCAAGTAGCTTTTTTTGTTCTGTTTCGCTCTCAACCATTTTTCTTATCATATAATAGATAATATAATCCATCAAATCTCTTTTTGTCTTAAAATGATAAGTTAAGTTTCCAGGACTAATCTTATTATACTCGGCTATATCTTGAAGTCTAACATTAGCGAGACCTTTATTATTAAATAATAAAATAGAAGATTCAACAATTTTAATTCTAGTGCTACTCACTTTTTAGTATTAAGACATTGTTTAATTAGTATAAAAATACTAAATTGTAATTTATAATTCCCAAGCTGGAATATTAAAATAACATATGATTAATTTCATTCCCAACCCAACAAAGTTCATTGACTCCAAAATACAAATAAAATTGTACTATTTACATTTATTAAATTTTCTAATTAAATTTTCTAAACTTTCAGATGGATCTGAATTTATTAAAATTCTAAAAAAACAAAATAAATTATGAAAAATAAAACCAAGATTTTTTTAGAAGACACTGGAGCATCAATACCAGTTGTTTGTGGACCTATGTACCCGGGATCCAATCCTGAATTAATTGCTGCTGTTTCAGAAGCTGGAGGTTTTGGTGTAGTCCAACCTGTCGCTTTAACATCTTTATATGGACATGATTTTAGAGAAGGGCTTCAGCTTATTAAAAAATTAACTGACAAACCATTTGGAGTTAATTTTACAATTTTTGGTGGTGCTAATCAAAAGTATCACGATCAAATGAAAGAATGGATGGATATCTCTGTTGAAGAAGGAGTTAAGTTTTTTTTAACCTCTCTAGGTAAACCTAATGAAATTGTAAAGGTTGCAAAACAAAATGGTATAAAAGTATATCATGATGTTCCAAATAAAAAAGTTGCCCTAGCTATGGTAGATTGCGGAGTTGACGGCTTAAATTGCATAAATTGGCGAGCTGGCGGACAAACAGGAATTCAATCTGCTGAAAAGTTCATAGAAGAATTAAAAGATATAAAAATTCCTCTTATTTGTGCTGGAGGAATTGGAGATAAAAATGATTATAAAAAAGTGATTGACATGGGATATGCAGGAGTTCAGCTTGGTACAAGATTTTTAGCTTCAAAGGAATGTATTGTGACTGATAGTTATAAAAAAGCTATTGTTGAATCTGAAGAAAAAGATATAGTTTGGACTAATAAAATAGCTGGTAACAACTCGTCTGTAATTAAAACTAATGATATTATGAAAGGTGGTCTTAGAACTGGTCCAATTATTAACTTTATGCTAAGAAGACCTAAACTTAAAAAATACGCAAGAATGTATTTAATGAATAAAGGAATAAAAAACTATAGCAAAACAGCCTTTGACGATTCAGTTAAATTTTGGCAAGCTGGAAAAGGAGTAAATGGGATAAAATCAATAGAAAGTTGTTCAGATATACTAAAAGATTATAAAATTTAAAAAATGAAGAAAAAAAATATAAAAATCTTTTTAGGTTTTCTTTTTTTTATTTCTGCATTTGTAATATGGTTTTCACAAAACTGGTATAAAATACCTAAATATATTAAAGACTGGGAAAATCCAATTAGTAAAAATATTCCTATAAGTTGGGAAAAAGGACCTGATAAAAGGGTCAACTCTAAACCAAATATAATTGTGATTTTAGTTGATGATTTAGGGTTTAATCAAATCAGCTCTTATGGCGGCGGAATGGCAGATGGTAAATTTATAACTCCTAACATTGATAAGTTGGCAAAAGATGGGGTACTGTGTACCAACGGATATTCTTCTAGTGCAGTGTGCTCTCCATCTAGAGCTTCTTTACTGACAGGAAGATTTCCTACAAGGTTTGGGTATGAGTTCACTCCCACTACACCAAGCTTTATGAAAGGAATAAATTTCATATCAAAGAAAAATAAAATAGCTTCGGGGATATATCATAACGATAAAGAAAAAAATATAATTGATATTGAAAAAATGGGGCTTCCTCTCTCAGAAACAACCATCGCTGAAATATTAAAACCACAAGGATATCATAATATACACATTGGGAAATGGCACTTGGGACACTCAAAAGAGTTTTTACCTAGAAAACATGGTTTTGATGAAAGCTTAAGAATGGATCAAGGTTCTTTATTCCTCCCAGAAAACGATCCAAGTGTTATAAATGTAAAAATAGATTTTGACCCAATTGATAAACTTCTTTGGGCAAACCTGCCTTTTGCAGTTAATTTTAACGAAGGACCTAGAATGGAACCAGAAGGTCATCTTACAGATTATTTAACAAACGAGGCAGTAAAAGCAATTGAGCTTAATAAAAACAGACCATTTTTTATGTACTTGGCCTATTGGGCAGTGCACAGTCCTCTTCAAGCTAAAAAAGAAGATTATGAAAAACTATCCTATATTAAAAATAATAAAGAGAGAGTTTTAGCCTCTATGGTAACGACAGTTGATAGAGGGGTTGGTAAAATACGAAAAGCTTTAAAAGATAATGGTTTAGATAAAAACACTATTGTAGTATTCACAAGTGACAATGGAGCGCCTGGTTACATTGGCTTGCCAGATCTAAATAAGCCATATAGAGGATGGAAGCTAACTCATTTTGAGGGAGGAGTACACATTCCTTTTATAGTTAACTACCCAAACAAAATTCCTGCTGGTCAAGTTTATGATGGTAGAGTTTCTAATATGGATATTTTTTCGACTTTTTCTAAAATTGCAGAAGCAGATTTATCAAATGGTAAAGAAATAGATGGAGTGGATATTATGCCTTACTTGACTGGTGAAAAAAAAGGTGAACCTAGTAGAGTTCTTTTTTCAAAATCAGGAAATTATTCATTTTTAATAAAAGATGGATGGAAATTACAAACTGACTTAATTAGAAATAAAAAATGGTTATTTGATTTAAATAATGATCCAACGGAGCAAACAGATTTAAGTAATCTAAATATTAATAAATTGTCTGAACTTGAAGAAGTTTTAAAAAGTAAATTATCTGAACAATCAGAACCAATTTGGCCAAGTTTACTTGATTGGCCTATCTTTATTGATAAGACATTAAATGAGAAAAAACATATAAATGATGAATACATTTATTGGTCTAACTAAAAAAATAATAAAATGATAAAAGAAAAATTTGATTTAACTAATAAGGTTGCTGTTATCACTGGAGCATCTAAAGGAATTGGTAAAGCTATGGCTTTAGGACTTGCTGAATTTGGAGCTACAGTTATTGTGAGTAGCAGAAAACAAGAGGCAGTGGATTCAGTAGCAGAAGAGTTTATAAAACTTGGTTTTTCAGCATTAGGAATTGAATGCCATGTTGCTAAAAAAGAAGATAGGATCAACCTTGTTGAAAAAATAATAAAAAAATATGGACGCATTGATATCCTTATTAATAATGCAGGTACTAATCCATATTTTGGTCCAATAAGTAAAATGCCTGAAGATTTATATCAAAAAACGATGGACATCAATGTCAATTCTGCAATTGAGTTAAGTAATTTAGTATATCCTTATATGAAAAAACAAGGGGGTGGAAGCATTATTCACATTAGTTCAATAGAAGGCCTGCACCCGTCTCCATTTATGGCAGCTTACAACATTAGTAAAACAGCACTAATAATGGCTGGAAAAAATCAATCAATTGAATGGGGAAGGCACAATATTAGAGTTAACTCAATTTGTCCAGGTTATGTAAAAACAAAATTAAGTGCTGGTCTACTTCAAAATGAAGCATCTAAAGATGCCTTTTTAAAAAACGTATCTTTAGGAAGAGGATCTTTACCTGATGAAATGGCTGGACTTGCTGTATTCTTGGCATCAGACGCAAGTTCCTACTTAACAGGAACGTCTATAGTTAATGATGGAGGAATAATGAATGCTCCTTTAATACCAATGCAATAAAATTAAATATATGAATTTCGAATATCCTCACGTCTATAGTTAATGATGGAGGAATAATGAATGCTCCTTTAATACCAATGCAATAAAATTAAATATATGAATTTCGAATATCCTAAAAAAACATTAGATCTAATTGAGAAAGTAGATCAATTTATGAAAAAAAATCTTTTTCCTCACGAAAAAAAGGTATATGATTTTAGCAAGAGTAATCTTTGGGAAAATTATCCAGAAATGGAAATTTGGAAAAAAATGGCTAGAGACCAAGGATTATGGAACCTATTTCTTCCAAAAAGTTATGGCGATTTAAGTCCAGGACTAAGTAATCTTGAATACGCTCCTTTGGCTGAAAAAATGGGAAGATTATCTTTTGCATCAGAAGTTTTTAACTGCTCAGCTCCAGATACTGGAAATATGGAAACAATAGCAAAGTACGGAACAGATAATCAAAAAGAAAAGTGGTTGAATCCAATTATGAATGGTGAAATAAG
>Ga0209816_1002489_pt1 | contig 13075 bp, 9 predicted proteins | sample CoawatmetaG01DNA_FD_187509 | JGI IMG/M metagenome (GOLD analysis project Ga0209816, IMG submission 187509) | Marine microbial communities from the West Antarctic Peninsula - Coastal water metaG017-DNA (SPAdes) (version 2) | ecosystem: Environmental > Aquatic > Marine > Coastal ... | reverse complement strand
GAAGTGGGGTTCCTACGATACGGAGATCGGTATTTGCGAAGGTGAGCACGGTCTGCGCTATCTCGCGGGTACCCGGCTTCCATGTGATGTCATGCTTGGGGCTGCCGAGGTGGATCGTCGGCTCGTCTATGCCTATCCGAGGAACTCGTATTGCTTCTTCCAAATAGCGATTGCCGTCCTTGTCCTCATCGAAATAGACCTTGATCATGAAGTCATCAAATTGCATCGGTATCCAGTTGTGGAAATGGCCGAACGCGCCTTCCGGTCGGTACTTTGCGAGGATGCCGGCAGGCTCGTTTTCACCCACGTTAGGTCGAACGCCCCATGAATGATCCCGGACACCCTTCCAGGTATCAGGGGTGACCTCGAAGCGACGGCCATCGACTTTGATGTAGCCCTGATAATTTCCGACTTGGGCGAAACGCGTCGTGTGTTCGGTGAGGCGATTGCCGACGCGTCGAATCATCGGCGGCTCTTCCTGGGCATGGACGAAACCGTCGAAGGTCAAATCAAAATCTAGATCCCACTCGTTTGGTGCGCAGGTAATGCGGAGCTTGCGAAGTCCCTCGAGGACTTCGACGCGCAGCGGACCAACGGAAGTATCCAGGCGATCGTGTCCTAGTTCACGCGATGCGCGCACGCAGTAATGTTTTTTTGCAACGGAAATGCAAACGAAGCCGTCAGTAACACCAAGGTTTGGGTATTGGCCCATTCCCGTAATGAGGAAAATATCTTCGCTGCAGGAATGGCAATTGAAATAATGCCGATCGTAGAAGGTGCGATCACCCGAATAGACATGATCAAAGGTTTCAGGTGTCTGGTGAGCGAGAAAATCGTCCATTGGTCCGAGCGGCATAGAATCTCCAATATTCCTGTAGACCGAGTTAGAATAAGTATAATAAGCATAAACGGGATTTGTCTACCAGATTGTACAACCCGTTTTGTTTATTGGGGCAAGATAAAGGTACTACAATAGGAAAAGAGTACTTTAGAAAAACGGCCTCATCGGAGTCACCGCTGGGATTGCTCGCACACACACGACAACGTCAGGTGAACGGCCTTGGCTTGCCCCGACAACGCGCAGCACCGTTCAGGTGCGGCTCTGCCTGGCCAGCTAGAGGAATTACGTCTGCCCTTATTCGTGCGATCTCATTTTTACGCGCTAAGTGTCTTACGTTTGTGATGCGTGGCCGCAGGGTCATGCTACTACGCTTAAGCGCCAAGGCATGCTGCCTGGGGCGTATGCTTGCCATTTGGGAAGCGAAGGTAAGCTGTTAGAGTTGTATCCAGATTATGGAAATCGCTTAAAGGCCCATCTAACAAATAGTTTATATAAAGCCATGAGGATTTATAAAGCCCGCGCGTTGGTGGGCTATATCATTATTCGTTCTGCAAAATGACGTCAGTCGGCGCAGATAGGGTTGAGGTATAGTCACCTCTGATCGCCATTGCAAACGCGCACCGCCTAGGGCAATGCAAGATCACGACTTAGAGAAGTGAAAGGCACTATCGGTCGCTGATTAGCAGTGGTTATGATGCCGATTCAAAACCGAAATTAATTATCCTCTAAGTTTAGATACCCTGGCCACTAAATACTGGTGTCACTTGAGTGAGACCGGGCATACGGTGATGCGCCTCTGCGGAATTTAGGGATGTGACCGACGCGAACCTGACCGAAGCGGTCAAGGCACCCAGCAAGAAAGCGCGGAACGCACCGACGATTAAAGGGCTTACTGATGCCGTCGATAATCGCGGGGTTCGGGTGCATGATACGGGTGCACCGTTTTCGCCGCCGGCCGGCTATTGGGATCCCGAAGAAGGGTGGAGATGTTATGAAAGTGTTAGTAACTAGGTACATCTTAATCTCAAGCGAGTACTTGAAAAAAGACTGATGTCCGCTCTTATAGTGGGCGGGCTTTATTATCCGTTATGTTGAGTGTGTTTATGACGCACAGCCAAAACCGTTGAAAGCGGTTGCGTTGATTAATCAAACCTCGCAATCCGCTACGATCCCAATGAACCCACCTTTGCACATACTGCCGCAACCGATTGACATCAGCTGTTTGGTCATAAAAGCTGGCGAGCACGGAGGAAATCCAAAAGTAGGCCGTGTGCTGGTTTATTTGTGCGCACGGCGTCTTACTTATTTTTGAAATGCTCGGAGCATCCACGCTGTCTTTTCATGAATTCGCATACGGTCTGAAACCAGCGCCGCCGTTGACTCGTCATCTGCTGACTGTGCCAGCTTTAATGTGTTTCTGGCTGTTTTAACAACTTGCTCATGTCCCTTCTTTAACAAGTCCACCATTTCTTCCGAACTCGGCACGCCTTCGACCTCTTTGATTGAGCTCAGCCTTAAAAATTCTTTATAGGTCCCTGGAGCAGTAAAATCCAACGTTCTAATACGCTCTGCTATCTCATCAACAGCTAGTGCCAATTCGTTGTAATGCTCTTCAAACATCAGATGTAGTTCTCGGAACCGTGGACCGGTTACGTTCCAGTGAAAATTATGTGTTTGGAGGTACAGCGTATAAGAGTCCGCTAAAAGCCGTTTTAGTCCCTCCGCTATTTTCTCTCTGTCGTTTGCATCTATTCCGATATCAATGTCGGCCATTTTTACGTTCCTCTGTTGGTGTAAAGTCTCTCGTTTTGATTATAACAGTTTTATCAAGAATAAGGCGTGTAAACGCTCTGACGAATGATGCGAAGGGCCTGCTTTGACGCGCTTCTACGACCACCGTTTCAGTGCAGCTTCACCTGCATTCCCACAAGCTAGTTTCCCCTGCACATGCAGTGATGTTCCCGAGCTAAGTGTCTTGAGTTTGTGATGTATCGCCAGAGCGCCATGTTACTTCGGTTAAGCGCTAAGACAAGCCCCCGAGGGGGTATGCTTGCCATTCGGTCTGTTAAAATAAAAGACAGTGGCAAGAGATATCCGATAACAGCGATTTGAGATACCACAGACTTTGACCGAGGAACCAATACCCAGTATTCTACTGATCGAACGTTTAGTCGCTAGAGTTGATGGAACCCACTCAAAAGAAACTCCTGGGTGTTGCCGCCGAGCTTTTTGCTGAGCGCGGCTTCAGAGCCGTGTCGATGCGCGAGATTTCCCGCAGCGCCGGTATCACTCAGGCCGCGATATACCATCACTTTACCAACAAAGAAGCGCTGTATATTGCAGCGGTGGAGTACCTTTATGAGGGCCAGACGACTGATTTGGTCAGCCTAGCCAGTCAGCAAGAGGATCCCGAGGCGAAATTGGCGGTTACGGTATCGAGACTGCTCACGTTATTTGATAAACAAGCCCAATTTCGTCGTATCTATTTTCGTGAACTCCTTGATGGTGACCAGAAACGCTTGAAGCTGTTGGCAGATGGCGTATTTCCCGAGATCCACGAGTTCCTTGTCGGCTTGATGGCGCAGCTTGCACCGCATATGGATAGCCATCTGATGGTGCTCGACCTGACCGGACTGATCTTTCACCATCTCGAAGCCAGAAAGCTGTCTGCACAGTTGGATACCGGTCGTCCCAAACATCAAAAATTACCGTATCTCGCAGACCACATTGTCGCCCTACTACTGAATGGAGTACGAAACCAGTGAAGTTACCATCGGCTTTAATCCTACTTATTTTGATCACTGCCTGTGGCGATCCAGAGCCGGACAGGACGCCGCAGTCTCAGGAGAGCGTAACGTCAGTCGTAGTGACGCATCCGCAGCTGCGCGATATCGATGACGTATTAACGGCGCTGGGCAGTATAGAGAGTATCAATGATCCCACCGTCTCTGCGCAAGCGTCGGGGCAGGTCGAGCAGATTGTGGTGCGAGAGGGTGACCGGGTAGAGACGGGACAATTACTCGCCGCTCTGGACAGTACCCTGCATGCGATCGAGTCGGCCAAGTCTGCCGCAGAAGTTCGACGTTACGATGTGTTGTTTGAGAACCAGGACAGCGAAGTCAAGCGCCTGCTGCGGCTGGCACAATCCAAGTCGGTGTCTCAGGACAAACTGGAAGATGAGCAGGCGCAACTGGAAATGCTGGCAGCGCAGCGTGATATTGCCCACAAACAGTGGGAGCAGCATCAGTATATAGAGTCGAAAACCCGCATTGTGGCGCCGCTCGATGGGCTGATCACTCGCCGCTATATTTCGCCCGGAGATTATGTCACCACCGGCCAGCCGCTGTTCGACTTGGTCAGCGTGGAGCGGCTACGCGCCCGTATCGGCTTCCCTGAACATGATGCTTCCAGGATCGCAGTGGGCAAAGAGGTGCACCTGACAACACCTGCGTCGCCCGGCGCCACGGCCATCGGTGAAGTGGCGGCGGTTAACCCTCAGATCAATGTGCACAACCGCGCCGTAGAGGTCAGCGTTGAATTTGATAACCCGGGCGGTTGGCTGCCTGGTGCCAGTGCCGATGTTGCCTTGGTAGTTGAACGGCGTGCGCAGGCTCTCACGGTTCCTCTGATGGCAGTCGTTATCCGCGATGGCCGTAATGTGGTGTTTGTGGTTGCTGGCAATCAGGCTCGTGCGGTGCCGGTCACTGCTGGTTGGCGCGAGGCAGGATGGGTCGAAATTATCAGTGGCATTAACATCACCGACCTGATCGTCGTTGAAGGTGCCGGTCTGCTCAGTAACGGCAGTCATATCGAAGTGGCTGCACCTGTACTGTGAACATCATCGAATTATTCGTTCGCCGGCGGGTACTGGCCTATATGCTCAGCGCAGCATTGCTGTTGTTTGGCTTTGTCGGTCTGCGCGGTATCGGCTTGGATAGGCTGCCCAATGTTAATCCGCCGTTAATTACCGTCACCACTGTGAACCCGGGCGCGAGTCCGGAAGTGATGGATGCCAGCGTCAGCTCGGTGCTGGAATCGGCGGTCAATGCGATCGCAGGTATTGAGCACATTCAGTCGGTGTCTACCCCGGGTGTATCAGAGGTAATGGTTGAATTTATGTCCACCAAGGACCCAGACGTGGCCTTTACAGAGGTTCAGGCGAAGGTGAACCAGGTTATGAATGATCTGCCGCGCGAGGCCGATACACCCATCGTTGCAAAATTAGATATGAATGCCGAACCCGTTGTATGGCTGGTCCTAAAGGGTGACCGGCCGCTCAGCGAGTTGAACCAGATTGCGCTGACACGGATCAAACGCCAGTTGGAAAATGTGAATGGCGTGGGTGGGGTGAGTATTGGCGGTGGCCGTGAACGCAAGATTCGTGTCGATCTGGATCTGTCGGCGATGGCGGCTCTCGGTATCACCGCCCAGGATGTGATGGCGGCTTTTGCCCGTGAGCATGTGCAATTACCCGGTGGTTATCTCGTCGGTGGCATGCTGGAAAAGCTGCTGCATTTGGATCTAGAGTTTCACAGCACGGCGGAGCTGGCTGATCTGGTAGTGATGTGGCGAGAACAGGTGCCGGTGAAGTTGTCAGACATTGCGACCATCAGCGATGGCTTAGATGATAAGCGCAGTGTGTCCCGATTCAACGGCGAGGACGCGCTGGCGATCGCAGTACGCAAGGTCAGGAACGCCAATACCGTGGCGATTGTCAATGAAATTAATGAGCGTCTGGACGATGTAATTATTCCCTCCCTACCCGATGGCGTGCAACTGGTGGTGGCCAGCGATGCCTCGAGTATTATTTCCGGAACGGCCAATGCGCTTAAGAACCACATTGTGGAAGGCACGCTGCTGGCAGCGTTGGTGGTCTGGTTGTTTTTACTGAACGTGCCGGCCACCGCGATTATTACCACGGCGATACCGGTGTCACTCGCTGGTGCGGTGGTGGTGATGTTTTTTGGGGGTTATACCTTTAACATTATGACTCTAAGCGGTTTGCTGTTGTTGATCGGGGTGGTGGTCGATGACGCGATTGTGGTACTGGAAAATATTCACCGTCATATTGAGGCTGGTGAAACGGATCATGAACAGGCAGTGATCGACGGCACCAATGAAGTGGTTTTTGCCGTACTGGCAGCGACTCTAACCTTGGTGTGTATTTTTGCCACGGTGATTTTTATAGAAGGCATGGTTGGTGTGTTCATGCGCTCCTTCGCAGTGGTGGTGTCGGTCGGCGTGGTGGCGTCGCTGTTTGTATCACTGAGTTTGACCCCTGCGCTGTGTGCACGGTTTTTGAAGCGCGAGACGCGCGAACCGGGCTGGCTGGGCAGGCACATTACTAGGTTTCATCAGAGGCTAGAAGCGCTGTACCGACGACTACTGAGTTTTAGCCTGAACCATCGTGTGATAGTGCTGGGGCTTACTGCGATGTTGGTCTTGTCAACCGGGTGGTTTATGGGACAGCTCGGCAGTGAATTTTTCCCCGGTGATGATGAATCGCGTTTCCTAGTAAAGTTGAAGACGCCGCTGGGATCCTCGATTGACTACATGGAAACAAAAATTGATCAGGCTGAATCGATACTGGCCGATGTGCCCGAGGTGCAACGGGTACTGAGTACCGTCGGCACTGGTCATGGCAGTGAGGTAAATCAAGCCACGCTGAATGTCTTGCTGTCGGGTCAGGGCAGCCGTGATCGGTCACAGCAGACAATTATGAATGAGGTCCGAACGGCGGTGCGGCGGGTACCGGGTGTGCAGGGCTTTGTCGGCGCCTACTCTATGTTTGGTTCTGGCGGCGAGCCTTTCGTCGCGTTTATTACTGGGCCGGATTTATACCGCGTGGCGGAGCTTGCCGGCGAGATGGAGCAGCGCATGAAACGAATACCGGGCATGGGCGATGTGCGCATGGAATTGAAAATGGATCGGCCCCAGTTATATTTTGACGTTGACCGTAACCGGGCTCAAGCGCTGGGGGTCAGTACCCAGCAGATCGGCGACACGGTGCGTGTATTAGCGGGCGGTGCTGATATTGCCAAATACAATGCGCTGTCTGGCGATGGTGAGCGCTACGATGTGCGTCTCGCCGCGCGGCGTGACAGCATGCGGCAGGCCCGCGATCTGGAGAACGTCTACCTGCAGGGGCCGGCCAGTCAATTGCTGCCCCTAGGTTCCGTGATCGAGATTAGAGAATCACTGGGTCCGGCCAGTGTTAACCGCTTTGATCTGGCTTTCGCCGCTGAATTCAACTCGACCCCAGAGATGGACTTGGGCCAAGCCGTGAATGAGTTCAAGGCGCTGGGTGAGGAACTGCTGCCGCCCGGGTATCAAGTGGCCTTGGCAGGACAGGCCGAAGAACTCGGCAAGTCAGTTAATGCTATTTTATTTGTGTTCGTGACCGGCCTAATTCTGATCTATATGGTACTGGCCAGTCAGTTCAATTCGTTCTTGCAACCGGTGCTGGTGATGCTTGCCCAACCGCTGGCCATTGTTGGCGGCGTAGTGGGATTGTGGGTGGCAGGCCATACCCTTAATATTTATTCGATGATTGGGTTGGTACTGCTGATTGGCCTGGTGTCAAAAAATTCCATCCTGCTAGTGGATTTGATTAACCGCTATCGCAGGCAGGGTATGGATACTGCAACGGCTATCCGCGAAGCGTGTCCGCGCCGCATGCGCCCGGTGTTAATGACGTCTCTAACCATTGTATTGGCTATGCTGCCGGCTGCCGTTGGGGTGGGTGAGGGTGCAGGACAGTATGGTCCGCTAGCGGTTGCGGTGATTGGTGGGGTGTTGAGCTCTACACTGTTGACACTGCTAGTGGTGCCCGTAGCGTATTCATTAATGGACCGGTGGTTGGTACACCAATCGGTGGTAGCCGTTCAGGAGGGGTAGGGGGATCGATGTGTACTATGGGCCATGTGCATTATTGGCTCGTCACAAACATCGCTAATAGGGTTATATTTTAACTGCACTGGCTTCCTGGAAAATCTTGGAAAGCTCAGGATTTTGTTAATTACATTCTCAAGACCTTATTCGAGCTGCAGCACCCAAAAAGCTGTGCGAAGACTTTCTGATGCGTGTACAAGGCCAGACAGTAAAGTCAAAGTACAATTTCCCCATTTCCCCATTTCCCCTTTTCCCCATTTCCAGCGTGGTCGTCCCGTGGGTTGGATGCTCAGGTCGGGGGGAGGTCCTTGCTTTCCGAGGGGCGCAGTCTGGTCATAAAGGTTTCCGCCAGGCCTTCATAGAGAGCCGTCGGACAGACCAGCCGCGAAGCCTCGAAAGCGAGCATGGAAGCGAGTGCGAGAGGCACGGTCATGGAGCGCGCATCGGTCATCTCGACCAGAATAACAAATGCGGTAATCGGGCTTTGCACGACTCCGGAAAAATAGCTCACCATGCAGAGGAGAATCACCGCTTGGGGGTCCATGAACTCCAGAAACGGAGCGGTCAGTTGGCCCAGCGCCGCGCCGGTTGCCAAGCTTGGATCAAAAAGACCTCCGGGGATGCCGCTGAGCAGGGCAATCCAATTCCCCAGAGCAATCGCCCCAAATCCCCAGGCGGGGACCTCGGTCCCTTCCATCAGTATGGCTTGCGCGTGCGGGTATCCACTGCCGTAGCTGAATCCGTCCGAAACGATCGCGAGCAGTGCGAGTGCTGCGCCCAGGGAGGCGGCTGCCATTAGGGGACGCCGGCGATAGAAACGACCATAGGGGCGGGTGGTCAGCAGCAGGCTCTGCGCAAAAAGCCCACCGAGGAGGCCGAAGATCACCCCGAGAACGGGCACGACTAGCCATTCCAGCGGCTGTTCCAGTCGGGTTTCGAGTTTCCCATAAAACAAATAATCGCCAAAAAAAGCCATGCACACGATACAGGCGACCAAGACTGTCCGCACAATGGTGCCTGCATTTTTCTTCTCGAAGGAACGGCCAATTTCTTCAACCGCGAAAATGATACCGGCGATTGGCGTATTAAAAGCCGCGGCGATCCCGGCGGCGCCGCCTGCAAGAATCAGCCCTCTTTGCACCAGCCAACTCTGGAAATTCCCCCAGCGATTCGAGAGGTACATGAAGCACGCACCAGCATGAACGGAGGGGCCTTCGCGGCCGATCGTCATTCCGGCAAATAAGCCAATTGCAAGAAGCAGTCCCTTGCCCATGAGAATACGCCAGGAAAGGACGTGATCGCGGGCCGGACCGTCCTCGATCTTGAGCGCAGCAATGGCCTGTGGAATCCCGGTGCCATCGGTTCCACGGAAGAAGCGGTCGCGTAGCTGGCAGATAAGAATCATGCCGAAGAAAAGCATGGCCGGCTGAATCCATGGCGAAACCGTTGCGAGCCAATGTGAGAATTGGACACTCCAATCGTCAAGGTATCGGAACAGACCGGCTACAGCGCCGGTAGCCGATGCAGCCAGAATCCATACCGAGTGTCGACGGAGCGCGCGCCAAGAGAACAGACTCTCCCGCAAACGGGATTTCTCCAATAATTCCATCAGACGTGAAACCAGGGACCGCAGCAATAAATCAAGTCTTGATCGGAGCTGCCATGGGATAGCAGTGGCTCTTCGCCAGACTGCAGCTCGGGAACGATCTTGTTGACAAGCACCTTACCCAATTCTACACCCCATTGATCAAACGAGTTGATATTCCAGATTATTCCGTTCGCGAAGATTAGCACATATATGATAGCAGGCGACCGTCTCAGCCGCGACAAGCGGCCGGAGATTTAAGGGGCCAGAGCCCCTTCATGTGAGCACTCGATCTTTCAGGAAGAATTAAATTCTCTGGACACCGTTACCCAATCGGGTGTGCCGCCGGGTGCGGGAAAGGGTGCAGAACAGATCGAGACGGCACTCTTAATGGAAACTGGTCAGCCGAAGCGAAGCAGGCGAAGGATGCCTTCGTCCAGACCTTTTGCTAGCTGTATCGTCGCTATAGCGCGATGTATTTTTCCGGAAAAGTATTTGTCTTTACGAAAAAAACTACACCAACTGTGTTCGCACATCCAATGCACGGCCCGATAGCGTGGCGGTTGTGTAACCCGCGCCCTTCGAGTCTTCAACTTGTGGTGGAGTACTACCCATGGGATACATAACAGAAATCGTGCCTCCGGGCGCGATCCCCCCAAGCCCCGCTCCCCGTCAGCACTGATTTAGCCACCGTTTCGGCCACGAAGTCCGGTTATTGAACCTTCAGTCGCGCGGAGCCCACATCGCAGCCTTGTGTGTAATGGGCTTAGGCCCACCTAATCCTGTTACCCGTTAACTGACGTATTTCTGTTAGAGGAAGCGTCCCGCACCGTTTCAGGTAAGCCACTGGGAGGATCAGCGAAAGCAATAGCACAAAAACTCGCGATTAGTAGGACAATGGCATGAGAAAGATCTGACATTAAACGATGCACATAGGCTGGTTGCGGTTGGACTGATTGTACCTGTAAGATCACGGGGGAAACGAGAAAGCCACTGCGCTCGACACAGAGAAAAATAATGGCGGCGGGACGTTAAAGCATGATTGCAGTTGTAGGGTAGGTCTCCCTATCGAGACGTTTATTTGACCGACACGTTGGCATTTATTAACGAAAGAAATATAGGTGAATTTATCAATAACACGGACAATGACGGGGCGATGAAGTGGCTAGATAATACCCGATTTTCTATGGGTGACATCACCTTTAGTATCGATGTCACGCCTGGCTCACAAAGACGCTTGTCAACCGACAAAAATTTCACCCTAGTAAAAAACAAGAGCTATATTAAAAATTATGAGGAATTAGGAAAAGAATTTAGTCATATTCTGGAGTTAGGGCTGTTTCAAGGTGGGTCACTAGTATTTTTGGACAGATTATTGAAACCGAAAAAAATGGTCGGTTTAGATATCATGAAAAACAAGATACAAGCGCTAGAAAACTACATTCAGGCAGATGCCGGGCACATTAAAACGTATTACGGTGCATCCCAAGGCGATAGCGTACTTCTTGAGAGTATAGTGAAAGACGATTTAGATGGAGAGCTTGATCTGGTCGTTGATGACGCATCGCATTCGTACGAATTGACAAAGAAGAGTTTCATAGTGCTGTTCCCATTAATGAAAGCAGGCGGGACATATTTGATAGAAGACTGGGCGTGGAGCCATGGTCCGCAGGCGCAATCAGGCGGACACCCATGGGAAAAGAATCCGGCTATGACAAATCTAATATATGAAATTATTGCCGAATTGGGTGGTGGAAACGACATCGAAGATATTTACATCAATAGAAACTTGCTAAAAATTCGAAAAAAGAAAACAGCAAATCCACAAGGTGACGTCCTCGTAAAAGACTATATCCGTGGACGTAAACGCGTATTAATTTAGTTAAAATTTATTTTATGCGGCCCCGATAGAACCCGCCAAGTTGAAGTAAAGGGCAAACAAAAGAGCTATCGTGAGTAGGTCTTCTTATGGATACGACCCGCAAGTCCTGAAAAGATCGTGAACAGCCGGTTGATCACTGTGAAGTTCTACCGGCCTCAGGCATCGAACAATTCACATCTGTCCATTGATGAACTGTCGAACGCAAAGAGGCGAGGCAGACTTTTTTTACTGGCTACCTTACTGATCATATGCTGTTGCCCTAGGTTTCTTTCCAGCTCACGCCGGCGTGTAGTGAGAATCCGTTGGCCTTGGCCACCCGCTCCAGTGGGTATCAGGCCGGTCGATTAGGTAAAAAGAGACTCGTAGATCTCTATTTAAGAGGGCTATACTGCTTGGCATAAAAGCGGGGCTGAGCAATTCACATCTTCCTGATAAGGGTAAGGTCGGTGGTTCGAGTCTACCCAGACTCATTATTCCTTCAATACGTAATTAACGCCTAGAAGAAAGTGCTATTTCTTTAAAGTCTAAATTCTTATATTCAAAGACTGTCTCATCAATTAAGGGACCAACTTCTCCGTTCCAGTCATAATGGATGCCTAATTGATCTTGCTTAGGCGGACTAATGGTAAATTTAACGTCATAAAGTTCATCAATCTTTCCAGGTAATTTAATATTTTGAGCGTAATGCAAGTTGTCCGACATATTCAGATGCGGAGTTAGCTTTACTTCAATCTGATTGCCACCACTGCCTTTAATATTTGCATATACTTCTAGATATGCGACAAATCCACCAGCTGGAGATCCTTTTGGAGCTTCATCAGACCAATTAGCTAGCATCTCGATATGGATGTCTGTATCGGATTCAGCGCGAAAGTATTGCTTGGGATGAACTGTATCCTTTGGAGCCCCCTCAAAAATTAAGTTAATTCCAGGAGATATTTTCTCTTCACCAATAATCATCTCAGCCGCGAAGGCATGAACTGGGCTGAAGATTAATAAGGCGAAATAAAAAGACAAAAAATTAGTTCTTTTGTTAACAAGCATCAAACAATTCCTTTTATGTAATTACCTTTATAGCAGTAAAAATTTACGTACCAAAATGTTTTAGTTTTTCTAAATAACGTAGTACCTACGTCAGCAGCTGCATGGTACCTTTCCCTTTTTTCAAAGGTACCTTTTATTGCCTCAAGAAATCCAATATCAACGTCGTCTCTCAATGTTCTATAGAGAAAGGCTTCACTCTTGTGACACCTACTTTCTAAAAACTTATACGAGCAGGGCAATGATAGTAATTAATTTTTATGTGTCAAAATAACTACAGATCAGATATCAAGAGTTTTTAAAAAAGGCGCAGATCTAGAGACAGTAGGGCAATGCTCAAAGAATTCAGACATAGCTATAACATGGTCGTCGTTTACTTTAGATTTAGAATTCAAGATATCTTTAATTGCTTCATTCCAATTTCTATCACATGTAAGTATAAACAAGAAATCAAAAATGTAAATGAGAATCATTTACAATTGCGGTTCCTTTGGGAGGCGCTGTTAATTGCCCTGTTTTATCTATTTCGAGCAGCTCTCCTGAGAACTTAAATATGACGATTTTCAACAATCCTAAAGGCAATTGCTTTTCCCCTGCGCAATTTTCCTCTAGGACTCGGTGGATTTATTTTGTAACTAAGAGTTTATGATTTTTTAAAGTCTAAGTTAAAGAAGAGCATTATCCCGCTCACTGAGCTGACCAATGCAAGGATAGAAAAAATCTTCAATAAAATGTTATTCATAAGTACAGGAACATTAAGTTGCTATCGGCAGAAAATACGACTCGTATCCTCCCGATCTCATGCCTGAAGAGGGTGCCAGCACACCGTGGTGGC
>Ga0209816_1002487_pt1 | contig 13080 bp, 14 predicted proteins | sample CoawatmetaG01DNA_FD_187509 | JGI IMG/M metagenome (GOLD analysis project Ga0209816, IMG submission 187509) | Marine microbial communities from the West Antarctic Peninsula - Coastal water metaG017-DNA (SPAdes) (version 2) | ecosystem: Environmental > Aquatic > Marine > Coastal ... | reverse complement strand
GAAAGATGCTGAAACGGCTACTTCTACTTCTAACAGAACAAAGCAAGATGCACTAGCGAATAAGTCAGTTCATAACTATGTGAAAGAAGGATTACCCAAGTTACACGGTAAGTAAGAAACCCCCCAATCGTGCCACAGCGATATAAAATAACAGTGGCGTGACAAATTGTAATGTTTATGATATACTTCTGACTCAAAGTACTATCATACAGAGCGGACAAAACGAGATGTTGTCGCTGGATTCGTAACCAGCAATTATTTTTATAGTGATAGTAGTGAATTATAGTCATTAAACCACTAAATACTAGTATGGATTATTATACTTTAATTGATATACTGGTTGGATTTCTCGTAGTAACAGGTCTAGTGGTGTATCTCAACTGGGCTAAGACACGGGATGAACTATCGGGAAGAACTACATCGACTTATAAGCGTTGGTATAGAACAAAAAAAAGGTAAGTTTGCTTACGTAGTGTATTCTACGGAAGTTGCTGAGTTTACATACACACATTTGGTGGGTATTATGAAAGACACTCCGTCTTTCGGCTCTGAAGCATGGATATGCGATAGTACTAAGTCAGTGGGTGGATATGATTTCACTATAGATATTATTGCAGTTGATAAAGATACTCACATTATAGATGGTAGACTACTTCACAATGGGTATGATATCATTTCATATGATGACCCAGATATTGAACAGTACATAAAGGATAGAATAGATGTCAAATAGTTACATATACGAATCGCCAGACCATGGCAAAACTGTTACTAGACGTAAGTTTGGTGAGAAAGAAAAAGAAACAATCATAACTACTGAGATAGATGATGAGTCTACTGTCAGTAAATTCAAAACAATAAAGAAACAATTAATGATTGCTGAACTACGGTCACATTTTAATAAAGATTATGAGAGCGAACACATCATATCTGAAATCGCAGACCTCGTAGATAAACTACAACAAGACATTAGTTAAGTATTTTTGCCCTGCGTAGATGATATTCATCTATGTTTAATTTCCACACTGACTGCTCAGTGTATTCGATAATTGCTTTCTCTTTATAGCAATCTACTAATCCAATCTTACATAAATTCTGAAACAAACGATGAATCTTATTCATCTTTCCTGACGCATCGTGTTCTACGTTAGTAGTAATATATAGTTCATCTGTGTCACAGAATTCTATTTGTGCTGGCAGAATATCTCTCCATGTAATTGCATCCATATGATACTTGCTAATACCGTAAGAGTGGTGACCAGGTAGTTGAGCGCCTCTAAACATTACTCGCCAAGCGTTTTCATTTACTGCTGGGAAGCGATGGCATCCTGCGACAGCAACTATCTTATCATCTTTGATAGCACAGAAATATTCACCTTCAAAAATTTTGATGTTATAGTATTTCATTGCTTCTAAACTAGAGTTGTTATTGTATCCTAGTTCTTCTGCTTCTTTGCAAAAGATTTCTAACTTGGGCAATAACTCTGGTGTGATTATCTCTACATTCATTATATACGTATTTATCAATGATAAATATACATATGATGAAACCTTTTTTAGTTTGGCAAGATGGAACAAGTCTTACAAAAGATGAGTTTGACTTACGGGCTAACGTATATGCTGAACAGTTAAGGGATGCTGGGTATGATAATACTTGTCGTGTTGGCGTATATAGTGATATATCTAATATCTTTAAGATATTTGGCGCGATACAAGTGTGTAGTCCAGTTATAATTAACCAGTCTATGCCAGAAAAAGAACAAGAGTATTATGATGTCGATATATGGCAAAACGATCTTCCAGTGCCAAGATACAATCAATGTCAACCAGACGAGGTAGTTGGACTCTGTTCAAGCGGCAGCACTAACGCTCCTCAGATTGTGTCGTTCACTGAACACCAATACAACGTTTCTGGATTAGATAATAATATTCAGATACATGGCAAGATTACAGACATCGACTCTACCTTTAATTGCCTGCCTCTTTGGGTTGGGATAGGATTTCAAACATTCTGTTTGTGTTATAAAACGGGTGCAACATATCATATATTAGATAACCCACCTGAAACATGGCCAAGCGTGTTGCCTACTTTTCTTATTGTCGCTCCGAGTACTTTACTGTCGTTGATGAAGACCACCGTACCCTATGATATTATGTCGGTAAGACATATAAGAACTGTGGGCGCTCCCTTACACAAAGATCTTAAACTACGGACACAACAGTTCTTTAATTGTATTACAACAGATTCATATGGATTAAACGAAATAGGCACAGTGAGTATTATGCACTATCCCCAAAAATATGGAAGCGTAGGGTTTGTGTTAGATGATGTGACAGTAGAGATTGCTGATGATGGCGAACTTATAGCAAATGGATTCGAAACTGGCGACCTAGGATATATAGACAGTGATGGATTTTTGTTCATAACTGGACGAAAGAAAGATATTATTATCTTATCAGGTGCAAAAATAATGCCATACGAAGTTGAACTTGCATTATTGGACGCGGGCGCGTCTGATTGCGTGGTGTATGGATATGACCATGTGTACGCATTAGTCGTGGGCAACATAGATACAGAAAAGTTACATAATAGTTTATCACGATACAAGCATCCTACTATACAATACGTAGACGAGATATCACGTAAAGGACAGGGTAAAATTAACAGAAAAGATTTACTAGCGGCTCATATACCCGAGTCTACTTAATACCTGCAATAGTATATCTATCAAAGATATTAAGTTTTAACGTCTGACTGTATTTTGTTTCACTGAGAGGATACTTGTTCTTGAAAGTCTCTAGTGAATCACAGTTATTAATATGGTCGTCAATCACCAAATTGTTACTTTGCATAACCAATTGAGTGCCAGGTTTAATATCATTGAACCAGTCTAGAGTCATATGCTCACAACTAAGATTAATAATAGTATCAAACTGGTGATGCCTATCAAAACTATCAATGTCAGCAGTGTGATGCCCTAAGTAATTTTTATACAAGTAATTGAACCTATCACTTATTGCTTTACATCTCATATCCATATCTATTTCTGTAAAATCTATATTAGGATATTTCTCAATCAATACGTGAGTGAGAAAACCAAGCCATGATCCAATATACAATACTTTCTTTGCATCTCCACTGACTACATCAAAGGCAAGACTTGCTTCCTTTTTGCTTTGAATCTGATTCGTATGAAACGCATCCCTTATCTCATCGAGAGATAGATTCTTTGAAATCTCTTCATCGTAAAGCATATCTAAAAACTTTGGGATATATTCTTCTATGTAACTCATCTGTAATCTTCTGTGTTATAGTTAAATGTTATTATACACGATTCCAAATAAGATGTCAAGTCAACTGTTCTTCTGAATGTCAACATTAGTAATTTCAGATAAATATATCGAACAGAAAAGTTGTTAAATTTCTGATAGTCATAGGTGCAAGATATGGTTAAGAGAGAATCAAATTACAATACTAATGGTGGCGGTCGCTATCACTTTGATCATTTCCATGTTCTACACCTAATTCAAATTAGGAGAGTAGAATGGAATTAGTACACAAACATATTATATTACGCATAGAGGCGAACAAGCCGCCAACAGAATCAGAATTGAAGCCATGGGTAACGAACTTAGTAGATAAAATTGGCATGCAAATATTAGCAGGACCAATTAGTGCTGATGTCACCACCATGCCGGGAAACTGTGGACCAACGTGTGTCTGTATTATCGAAACATCACACATTGCATGTCACGTATGGAATGAATCAAGTCCAGCATTGATACAACTAGACGTATATACTTGTGGTCCTTTTGACCCGAATGCAGTGATAGAACATATACAAGTATGGGAACCAACTAAAGTCGATTACAAATACTTAGATAGAGAATCGGGTCTGACTGAGATAGAAATATAAGCATCTTCTTTCTTTGCGTATTACGGCAAATTACGAGTATTTATTTATGATAAATAATGTTAGTAGTTAATTGTTTTTAATAAATCAAAGGGAAAGAAAATGAAAATAGGCGTAATAGGTGTAGGCAGACTAGGGAAAGATTGTGCAGAGGTGATGGCAGAGAACGGACACGAAGTGTCTGGTTACGATGTTGCTCCATTTGAATCAGAGTCAATCACTAGAGTAGAAACAATCAAAGAACTTGTACAAGATAAAGATTATATATTTGTATCTGTACCAACTCCGCACGACCCTGCTTATGACGGCAGTACTCCTGCGACACATCTAGAACCTAAAGATTTCAATTATGATATTGCGACCAGCGTAATTGCTGAGGCGAATACTTATATGAATGATAGTCAATCTATTATTCTTATCTCTACTGTAATGCCCGGTACTATCAGGAATCAAATCATCCCTCTCGTAACTAACACTCAGTTTGTTTACAACCCGTACTTGATTGCTATGGGAACAATACGATGGGATATGGTTAACCCAGAGATGATTATGATTGGCACTGAAGACGGTTCAGAAACTGGCATCGCTAAAGACTTAACTGAGTTCTACAATTCGTTCATGGAAAACAATCCAAGAATCGTTGTTGGCACATGGGAAGAGATGGAGACTACAAAGATTTTCTACAATACTTTCATCAGTACTAAAGTAGTACTAACTAATATGATTCTAGACGTTGCATTGAAAGTTGGAAACATTAATGTTGATGTAGTAACTAAAGCATTAGCAGGATGTGACCAACGTATATTAGGTCCAGCATATATGACTGCTGGTATGCCAGATGGTGGCTCTTGTCACCCACGAGATAACATCGCAATGCGGTGGTTAGCAAAAGAATACGGACTAGGCTATGACTTGTTTGATGCTGTTATGTCAGCAAGAGAAGTCCAAGCAAAGAATATGTCAGATATGATTGTGTCACAAGCAAAACTACACAACATGGATGTCGTTATAGTAGGCAAAGCATACAAAGTAGATGTAGAATACATTCACGGTAGTGGTAGTTTACTAGTAGGACACTATATCGAACAAGAGGGAGTAGCACTGAACTACTACGACACGCATACTGGTGACTTATATCAGTCTGAAGTGCCAGCAGTGTATCTTCTTGCACACAATTTCGGTAAGATATCACCACAGAACACGACTAACAGTGTTATCATCCCAGATGGTAGTGTTGTAATTGACCCATGGAGACAGTATGTTAACGATAATTGTACTGTAATCCACTTCGGAAACACAAGAACACTTAAATAGAAATTGAGACACTGTTATGGGCGACTCTGTGTATAGAATATATAGTAGTAAAGAAATAGAAGTACTAGAATCTTATAGTCATCGACTGAATAATAAGATTCATATAACATTTCCAGGGGGCGCCTGTGGTGATATGCTATGGGCTAGTATATTTGTTACTCTTGGGGTGCGCGAAATAGAAGATACATCTGAAGTATGTCCGATTACTCCCGAGGGTAGAACTCTTTTTAATGGGCATATGATAACCGAGGGGTCTTTCTTTGCGTTTAAAACCGGCGAACCATTCCCAGAAAACTACAAATCTAGACATGATATATTATTCTCTGTGTATATCGCTGTGAATGAGGCAAACGAAGGGTGTGCTATAAAAAAAATAGATGACTATAACGTTTTTTGTCATAGTAGATTTCCAGATTATAATTATACTGTGGTAGATACTATATTATCCCATTGTTGTACTGGTATGAGATCAGACACAATTGCGTTGTTTGAGACTGAATTCAATCAGAAGATGATTTTTATTGTGCCAAATGATTCCGATGCAGACTTATATGGACAAATGTGTAATACAAAGACAGATATTAATAGAGAATACGATTATGAATTTAGACCATATATATGGAAAATATTAGATAATATCACCCCCAATGCGTTAGTAATAAATCCTAATCGTTTCATTACTAGTGACAAAGTTTACAGGGATTGTATTGAAGAGATCCTACAGTTCACTGCAACTGCATGTAGTTCTAGAACTATAGATAAGATGGTAGCGTACAGAACAAAATGGTTTAATAAACAACCAAAAGATATAATCTATCAATTAACTGGTAACAAATAAAACATGGACACCTATTCTTACATTCCGCCTCGTAGAAAATTATTTAATAGTGATCTAGTGTATGACGAGACACAAGCATTAGAAGTTAGAGATGAGTTTTATCTATACTACATACGAGCAACAACAGATTTCATGTCACCTGCTTTTAAGCGGAACATTATTTGGTCTACTTTACGTGACGGCAAAAATACGCCAACACCAAGGTCCGAGGAACTTATTGAATCTTGTAGACAGCAATGTACTATACCACAGTTTGTCAAAGATGATATAAATTCTGGTAATGCCAAATTAGTAATAGATTATTCAACAGAAGGATACTGGGATATTGATTGGAAATTTCTTGTAGAGATTCTTGGAGTTAACGAAGATAGAATGATATGGCTAACTTCATTATATAATTTCTCTGATGTAACAAACAAAGAGATAACACATAGAACTGTTCCATCTTATAACTTTATAGAAGAGATTCCGTACACGCTATCAATCGCCGACACTTCTGCTGAGGTTAAATACAATCCCCTATGGGAACGAATAGTACATGGAATGTTGCGAATGGATTATAGAGGCATCAATAAACAACTGAGTCTCATCGCCCAATCACATATAAGAAAATCAAAGGGCATACTTTACAATCGTAGACCACATCCACATAGAATAGCATTGCTTACCAAAATGAAATATCATAATGAATTGGATAATATGATATGGAGTTGGGGCGGGCTATTATGTGATTCTCATGTGGCGATAACTGAAGCAACTGCCAAAGAGGAAATAAAAAATCACGAGTATGCTTCGAGAGATTTACTAGATGAAAAATACAAAGAAACTTATAATACATTACTACGGGCTCCGCAATACTCCGATAATGAAGATCTTAATACCAATAAGATGGATGTTATGAATTTTACACACATACATAATACCTATTATCAAGTACTAACTGAAACATTTTTTCGAGAGCCTGGAGTATTTTTATCTGAAAAATCATACAAGCCATTCATTTCTTGTCAACCATTCGTATTATGTGGCCAAACTGGCACGGTAGATGTATTGCGCCACCAAGGGTATGATGTATACGATAAATGGATTAATCATGATTATGATATCATAGAAGATAACACTGAACGGTTAACTGTTTTCACGAAAGAAATTATAAGACTCAATTCGTTATCACCAGAAGAATGGACAAAGATGTTAAAAGAAATGTTACCAACTATAAAAAGAAACCTACAACATCTTATAGATTCGGGTAATAAAGAAGACGTTATTAGTTTTAACCATGACGATGTTCCTATGCCTCCTTTTGATTTGTAACAAAACTAGTATTGAGATTCTATAGTCTCTATTAGTATTTTTATTCTTGCTTCTTTGCCACCCATATACAGTTGCGTATAGTGATTAAGTAGTTGGACTTTATTATATTCAAGTAACTCTTGCATTTTATCTGAATTAATAATTTCATTCAATTCATGAATGTTCATGTTGAGTAATCTGTCAAAGTTATCTTCTTTCATTCTATATAATCGTTCGGGATAATCTAAAGTATCAAAACTATAATTAAATAGATCTGTATATGGTTTAATTCCAAAGTATTCTTCTAAATGCCTACATATACCCTTATCGCCCAATGGAATAAATGGCGTTTTATTTAATATTGGTTTCCATGTTTTCTCAGTAATAAACAAACTAACATCACTTACTGAACTCTCAGTTACAATATCAAAACACGCATCTCTATATTGTGATGGCAAGACTTGTTGGTTTTTACCAGTGTTTAATTCATCTCTGTCAAAGTCTAAGTATAACTTCTGTCCTTGAAAGTTTTGTGTTGAGAGTCTTTTATCTGGTCCATTTCTATTTAAATATGAAATATATCCTTTAGTATTCCACTCGTTTGCAAATAACATCTCTACTGTCGAAAATCTATGAGGTTTTGTCACTGCATTCATACAAATGTAATGCTTAGACTTAAACTGGTTATTCACTTGAATTGTAACTTCATCCACTACTCGGCTCAAATGTGCATACGATGTGTATATACATTTTTCAAATACTTTTTCCACCCCATTCCATTCGCACCAACTAGAATAACTTTCTTCTATGTTAGCATCACTAGTTGCTAGGATGATTTTATTTGACTTATAATCACGTAATAATAAATGTAATTGTACTAAGTTTAATCCCAGATTAGGTGAGCGTTCGGTTGGTATCTCGCCCTCAAATGGATTCGAAATAACGATGATTGCATCCCTGTCTGTTAATATTGTATTTTTAGTATTTTTTAAATCTTCGAATGCATCTTCTGGAGAATTATCAAGATCGTAAATAAGATATGTTCTATTGTTTGATATTATTCTATGTGGCACCTGACCGTCCTCTTTCTATTAATACCAATGTTTTGTTTCATCTATCATTTTATTCGCTACGTATTCACATCCAGTTGTATTCCAATGTCTGCATGGAAGATGATACTCGCTGTCCTTGCCACTAAGAGTGCCCAAGTCAGATAACATATCTCTTTCATTATATATAAAATTGTCGCTCTCTATTTGACTTTTAATAACACCTAATTCTGGAGATACTAGCATATCATTGATAGAATGAAATGTATACACATTAAAATTATGAACTGTTGCAATAGATTTTACATGCATCAGATTTGTTTCAAAACGCTTCAAACAATTTATTTTCGATACTAATCCTAGAGAATGAACATACGCATTGTACTCTGTTGGGAATTGTTTTTTAGATGGAGGGGTTGTTGGCAAGAAATCAAAACGTAGCATATTTCCCGGACGGTCCAGCCAAGTTGAATACATATCTGTATCTAATTCATCACCCGGTCTTCCATCTTCGAAGACTACCCATCGAGTACTTCTCGACAAGGCAGTGATTCCGATGTAGACTGAATGAATATTATCTGAAAAAGTGTTACACCATTGTTGTAATCTTAATAATACATGTTCAAACGAGGAGCCATTTACTCCTAAATTGATCACACAATACTCGTCATTGTCTAATATCTTTTCAAAATGTGCTGATACTACCTCGTGACGCAGTAACTTGTCACCAAACACAAAACTGTCACCAAGAAATAGTATGTGTTTCTTCTCACTTATATCATCTGGTATTGTACTCCTAGCCATATAATCGTTATCATATACTTCTTGGCTAGAATCACCATCATATTGTATTCGTCTACTGTTCATAAATGTATAAGAATCAGCGTCACCGAATATACTAAATGCTTGTTTCATTGTGTTTCCATGATATAAGTTATCTTCGTATATATTTATGCTGGTAAAAATACCCTAAAAACTTGACAATATCTCATTTTGTGTTATAATATATATGTAAATCGAGTTAATAACTGATTGCATTTTTAATTATAGAGGTAAAGAGTATGAGAAAGTTAATGATATCGCTACTTTCGTTAGTAGTATTGTCTATGAGTAGTGTTGCTCACGCATACAGTTTCGCTGATTGGGACGATGATGTTCTTTGTATGTGGATAAAACAAAAGCCAGACAACGCCGGCTATCTAACTGAAGCGGCAAATAGGGATCTAAGTTGTAATGGACTAGTGATTTCGTCAAAGACGTCCTCTACTACCTCATCTACAAAAGTAAAAGTAGCAATAAAACCTTTTAGGGGTGATTGGCTAAATGAATCTATCTACCCTTTCTCATTGAAAGAGAAGATTAGATACAAGTCGGGACATAATATCATGATTGCTCTGGGCGACATTAATGGCGATGGCATTGACGATATTTTTAATCTAACCAAAACTTTAATGCCAAATATAATTAGTGGACATGAGAATCCTGAAATAACTAACAGTACGGCTTGTAGTATTGATGAACATGGAGACGCTTGTTATACAACGCGGATGAACGATTTATCTGTCTTTTTAATAAAAATGGATACAAAAACTCAGGTTTGGAATGGACTGAAACAAAGACATGAGACTGTTTATGGACCTTCAGGAACGGATGTATCTAACTTGATAGTTACTAATCTTCCAAGGAAAATGTTACCACAAGAACCAAATAAATTTATGATTGCGGACTTTAATGGCGATGGTGTGCCAGACATTTTTGTTAATGATGGCGGATTACAGTTTGTCATTAACGGCAAATCACAACGGATACCGAAGAACGATTTGTATTACTTATCGCAGCCAGATGGTACTTGGTTAGAATCTAATATCACTCACGTTACGGGTACCGGGGTTAAGAAAGGCAAAGGCTTAATTAATTTTACTCACGGAGCCTCTGCTGGTGACATTGATGGTGACGGTGATATTGATATCGTTGTCTCAAGTCATGTGTGGGATGGTAATAATGGCAAAATTAGTTGTTATATAAACCAAGGTGATGGTCACATGGTAGTTCGTAAATGTGGCGCACAGTTTGGATGGGAAATTGAATTGGGTGACATCGATAACGATGGTGACTTAGATATTTCCTTTGGTGGTAATAGTCTTGCTTCCAAAAAAGAGTGGGCTGATGTAGACGGAATGGGTGATTGTATTTCGTATAATAATTGTCCTAGGGCGTTTAACGGAATCTTGTTAAACGATGGAACGGGTAACTTCTATGAACGTGGGTTTGAGTTTTCTGACCTTGCTGGTCCTAATGGATTTACTTATGGCTCGGTTCCTAATATCTCTGTTGCTGACTTAGATGGTGACGGTGACTTAGATGTTGTCCGCATGTTAGTGGGTAGGTTGTACCAAGGTGGCGCTATGACAATCGAAGAGAACATTGGTAATGGACAATTTAGAACAGTAGTGACTGACCACTGGTGTTATGGTCCAAAATCTAAGGCGGCATGGGATAAATGGGAAGGTTCAGACTATGGCTGTTGGGCATCTGACTTCTTGTTTGGTGATTTCAATAAAGATGGATTGGTTGACATTGTAGTGAATAGTAATGCTATACCAAAACTCAATAGAATAGTAGATGGTACAGTTTTTCTAAGTACAGGTAAATTCACATACGATACTATCTATCCTGATGATGCAGATTATCCATTAGTTGATGTTCAAGTTTCTACTGAAGTTGTTGAACATATATCACCTTCTGATCAAGAAATACTAGATGAACTTGCGGCGTTTGAGGCTGAACTAGAAGCAGAACTTAATCAGTAATAACTTCTAAACATTAAAAAAGCCCTCTTCATTGAGGGCTTTTTTGTGGGCGCATAAATAAGTATGTAGTTAATAGACAACGGATATTATTATGCACATACAAAAACTTGACCCAGAAATTAATCCAATCACACTCAAAGATGGACGCGGTGGTATATTCACATACTACCCAGAACAGGGAGACCCAGTCGTAGAATGGAGTTTCATTGTAACCCTCAAAGGTTCACAGCGAGGACATCACTATCATAAAGAGTTTGATGAATATATTATGTTTGTAGAGGGTAATGGCGTATACTTAGAGTTACAAGACGATGGCACTGAGGTACCGACTCCTGTAGCGTCTGGTGACTGTGTTTACTTACCAAAGAATGTAGCACATACATTCATCCCAATGGCCGATTGTAAGATGGTTGCAATGATAACGAAGAAGTGGAATGACTGTGACGAACCTATTACGACAGCAGGCAAATAAATGATTATCAACGAGAAGACTTCGTGTAGAGTATGTGATAATAACATACGAGCGGTTGCTGATTTCGGTGAGATATGTATCAACGACTTCCCCGAATCAACTGAGACATTTAATCCAAGTGCGCCTATGATACTAGACCAATGTGAAGTATGTGAGTTAGTTCAACTTCGTCATACTGTTGACCCGAAGATATTATACGGCGAACATTACTGGTACGAAAGTGGACTGAACCAGAAACTAAAAGACAATCTGATTGACATCGCAAAGATAATCAATGACTATACTGATAAGGGGGACACTGTATTAGATATTGGTGCGAACGATGGAACTCTATTAGATGGAGTATCAAGATATAGAATTAGAATTGGATGCGAACCAGCGCCAAACTTATGGAAGAAGTTAAAAGAGAATTGCGATATAATGATTCCAGAAATGTGGGACCATAAATATCTTGACCAATATATTTGTACACACGATTCAACAGAATACATCAACAACAAAGCAAAGGCAATTACTGCTATTGGTATGTTCTATGACATGGATGATCCAAATGAATTCATCTCTAGTGTCAAAGAAGCACTACATCAAGATGGCATCTTCATTGCACAGTTAATGACACTAGCACCTATGTTGAAGATGAGAGACTTGGGCAATGTCTGTCACGAACATTTAGAATACTATTCATATAAAAGTCTTGTAGAATTATATGAACGCAATGGGTTAGAGATATATCACGTAGAAGAAAACGATACACAGGGTGGAAGTTATCAACTATGGGCTAGACATTTAGACCAAGGTAGCATTGAATACGAAGAAGATATCTCAACACTAGATAGTTTCTTCTCAGAGATTACACACAACGGACAAGTGCTAAGAGATACACTTGAAACATATAAAGACAAGAACTGTTATGTATATGGCGCAAGTACAAAAGGTAATACGATGTTACAACTATGGGACCTTGGCAAGTACTTCAAGGGGGCGGCTGAAATTCATACTGACAAGTTAGGACGATTCACAGTCGGTACTAACATTCCTATTGTTCACGAAGATGATGCTAGAAAAGATGCTGATGTATTCTTTGTTCCTAACTTTGGATTCAAAGATATGTTTGTAGAGAAAGAAAAAGAATGGATAGCAAATGGCGGCACAATGGTGTTTGCTATGCCTGATGTTGAAATTGTCTGTTAGTTATACCACTCTATAGTGTTATCTAATAATTTGGTAGCCATATAGTTGCATCCATTACTGTTCCAGTGTCCGTCACTCAATCGATAGTTCTCGGTTGGCTCAGGTACAAACCAAGCAAATCCTGTTTGTACTTTAATATCAATATTGGAATTATTACTTTCTAAATTTTCTTTCATTACCTCTTGCTCTTGTATTGCCA
>Ga0209816_1002484_pt1 | contig 13087 bp, 12 predicted proteins | sample CoawatmetaG01DNA_FD_187509 | JGI IMG/M metagenome (GOLD analysis project Ga0209816, IMG submission 187509) | Marine microbial communities from the West Antarctic Peninsula - Coastal water metaG017-DNA (SPAdes) (version 2) | ecosystem: Environmental > Aquatic > Marine > Coastal ... | reverse complement strand
GTATAGATCTTTGTCTTTACATCTTTTAATTCTTCTACAACCCTATTTACAACAATAATATCTGATAACCGTTTAAATTCAGCTAAATTATCAATTACTTTAGAATGAAAAAACTCACTTTCTTTTAAAATTGGCTCGTAGATAATTATCTTAATTCCTTTTGCTTTAATTCTTTTCATAACACCTTGAATAGCAGATGATCTAAAATTATCCGATCCCTCTTTCATAACCAGCCTATATATTCCAACCACTTCTGGATTTTTTTTAATTATGTTATCTGCAATAAAATCCTTTCTAGTAGTATTCGTATCAACAATCGCTTTAATTAAGTTACTAGGCACATCATTGTAATTTGCCAAAAGCTGCTTTGTATCTTTAGGTAAGCAGTAACCTCCATATCCGAATGAAGGATTATTATAATTTGTACCAATTCTAGGATCTAAACATACACCTTCAATAATATATTTAGAATCCAATCCATTGCATTCAGCATACGAGTCTAATTCATTAAAATAGGCTACTCTCATTGCAAGATAGGTATTAGAAAACAATTTAATTGCTTCTGCTTCCGTTGAATTGGTATACAAAATATCGATATTTTCTTTTATAGCCCCTTGAGCTAGAAGTTGCGCAAACTTTTCTGCTCTGCTACTTTTTTCGCCTATGATAATTCTTGAAGGGTAAAGATTATCATGCAACGCTTTTCCTTCTCTTAAAAACTCAGGTGAAAAAATGATGTTTTCACATTGGAATTGTTCTTTAATTGTTTTTGTATATCCAACAGGTACTGTTGATTTAATGACCATTACTGTATTTGGATTGATACTGATTACATCTTTAATTACTGACTCGACAGATTCGGTATTAAAATAATTACTCTCAGGTTCATAATCTGTTGGTGTTGAGATAATGACAAAATCAGCATCTTTGTATGCCTCTTGCTTATCTAAAGTTGCTTTAAAATTTAATGGCTTGTTCTTTAAATATTCTTCTATTTCAATATCAGAGATTGGTGATATTTTTTGATTAAGCATGTCGACTTTGCCAGGAACAACATCTAACGCCACAACCTCATTATGCTGAGCAAGTAATAATCCATTTGAAAGACCAACATAACCTGAACCAACTATTGTAATTTTCATATACTATTACTTATTCTCAAGATACCAGTCGTAAGTTTTCTTTAACCCTTCTTCCAGTTCAATATTATAGGTCCATCCCATTGACGTTAGAAGTGACACATCAATCAATTTTCGTTTTGAACCATCAGGCTGAGAACTATCAAATTTCAAATCACCTTTAAAGCCCACAACGCGTTTCATAGTCTCTGCTATTTCACGAATAGTGACCTCCTTTCCTGTGCCAATATTAATATGTGAAAGCATTGGTTTGGTATTTGCTTGGTAGGTTTCTTTATCTAGTTCCAGAACAAACAATGAGGCTTCTGCCATGTCATCCACACATAAGAACTCTCGCATAGGTGTCCCACTTCCCCAGACAATAACTTCTGCATCATTGTTTAATTTGGCTTCATGAAAGCGACGCATTAGTCCAGGTATGACATGTGAGTTTTCTGGATGAAAATTATCATTAATACCGTAAAGATTTGTTGGCATGACTGAACGAAAATCTGTGTCATATTGCCGGTTGTAAGATTCACAAAGTTTAATGCCTGCAATTTTTGCCAAAGAATAAGGTTCATTAGTTTGCTCTAAAACATCCGTTAACAATGAATCTTCTCGCATCGGTTGTGTAATGGCTTTAGGATAAATACACGTACTACCTAAAAATAATAATCGAGTTATATTATTTTTATATGCTGCATCAATTACATTCGCTTCAATCATCATGTTTAGATATATGAAGTTCGCAGGATAAGTATTGTTGGCATGAACACCTCCCACCTTTCCTGCAGCAAGAATAACGTACTCTGGTTTTTCGTTTGCAAAAAAATCTTGTACCGCAGCTTGATTAGTTAAATCTAATTCTTTATGTGTGCGAATAATTAAATTATTACAACCACGGGCTTCAAGCTGTCGCATGATAGCTGAACCAACGAGACCTCGATGACCTGCAATATAGATTTTGGAATCTTTATTCATTGTAATCGAAGGCTTTGAAACCATGTTTTTTGATTAGAGCATCTCGTTTGGCTATATTAAGATCGTTCTCCATCATTTCATGAACCATTTCTTCAAAAGTGATTTTGGGTACCCAACCTAATTTTTCTTTTGCTTTTGTTGGGTCGCCTAACAAGGTGTCTACTTCTGTTGGGCGGAAGTATCGTTTATCAACTGCCACCAGTAAATTACCAGTTTCAGTGTCATAACCTTTTTCATCTGCGCCTTTGCCTTCCCAACGAATTTTCTTATCGATATGATCATAGGCTGCATTAACAAAGTCACGTACTGAATATTGCACACCGGTTGCGATACAAAAATCTTCTGGTTTGTCTTGCTGGAGCATGAGCCACTGCATTTCAACATAGTCTTTTGCGTGTCCCCAGTCACGTTTTGCATCCATGTTGCCAAGGAATAAACAATCTTGAAGGCCAAGAACTACACGCGCTAATGCACGAGTGATTTTACGAGTTACAAAAGTTTCACCACGTATTGGTGATTCATGGTTAAATAATATACCATTACAGGCATACATACCATAGGCTTCACGGTAGTTTACGGTAATCCAATAGGCATACAATTTTGCTGCTGCATAAGGTGAACGAGGATAAAATGGTGTTGTTTCTTTTTGTGGGGTTTCTTGTACTTCACCATACAACTCTGAGGTTGAAGCTTGGTAAAAACGCGCTGTTTTTTCTAGACCTGCTATTCGTATTGCTTCGAGCATACGCAAAGTTCCAAGCCCTACTGTATCAGCTGTGTATTCAGGGCTTTCAAACGACACGGCGACATGACTTTGAGCACCTAGGTTATAGACTTCATCTGGCTGGATTTCTTGCATTAATCGAATCAAGTTAGATGAGTCACTTAAATCGCCATAATGGAGAAAGAATCTTTTATTTTCTTGGTGTGGATCTTGGTAAAGATGGTCAATTCGATCGGTATTAAATGACGAAGCACGACGTTTTATACCGTGCACTTCATAGCCTTTGCCTAATAAAAATTCAGCTAAATACGCACCATCTTGGCCTGTAATTCCTGTAATTAATGCTTTTTTCATAATCGTCTATCCACTTCCATAGTTGGCATTATATATTTTATTTCATAGAGAACATGGTTCTCTTTTCCCCAGTGTATGTATCACTCTTCAACACCCAGCTCTCTAACTTTATCCGAATATCACCAATACTTCCTTCACTTGAGAAATGATAGTCACGTAGGATCTTGTTGTTGTTAATAAGTCGTTCAATAGAGATTAGTGGGATTGAATTTGCGGCTGTCTTAAAGGCTTGATTATCTAACATTGGCTATTTGCTTTTATTATCAACTCTGCCATACACATCTTCAAATCTGACTATATCATCTTCCCCTAGATAAATACCGCTTTGCACTTCAATGATTTCTAGTGATTCATTGGTTTGGTTTTCTAGGGCGTGGGTAACACCTAATGGAATATAAGTCGATTCGCCTTTTTTAAGGCTGAATGTTTGTTCACCATTTGTAACTGTGGCTGTGCCACTCACCACCACCCAATGCTCTGCTCGTTTATGATGCATTTGTAATGAGAGCTTGGCACCAGGTTTAACATGCAGTTTTTTCACTTGGAAATATTCACCTGATTCAACAGTGTCATACCAGCCCCAAGGTCGATAAACTTTGCGGTGTACATTACTTTCACACCGATCACTGGCTTGCAAGGATTCAACAATACCCTTTACTTCTTGAGCTTTATCTTGGGTGGAAATAAAGGTGGCATCGGGTGTATCTATAATAATTAGATTATCCACACCTATGGTTGCAACCATGTGATGATTAGCATAAATGTAAGTATTAGTAGTATCTTGAGTAATAACATCACCTTTGATGACATTACCTTGGCTATCTTTTGTACCGATATCATATAGCGCTGGCCAGGCACCAATATCGTTCCATTGTGCATCTAATGGCACAACCACAACATTGTTAGATTTTTCCATAAGGGCGTAGTCGATAGAATCAGATGGAGATGATTCAAATGCTTGTTTTTCTAGGCGAATAAAGTCTAGATCTTGTGTGGCATTATTAACAGCATTGTTAACTGATATAACAATATTAGGTGCGTGTGTTGTAAGCTCGTCAATAAAAGTGCGTGCTTGGAACATGAACATACCAGAGTTCCATAGATAACTACCCTGCTCTATGTAAAATTCTGCAGTTTTTAGATCTGGCTTTTCAACAAACTCTTCAACTTTATGCGCACCATTATTATTCTCTTTTGATAATTTGATGTAACCATAGCCAGTATTTGCATCGGTTGATACAATGCCAAAAGTAGCTAGCTTGCCACTTTGTGCCTGTTGACTTGCTATGTGAATAGCCTTATAAAAAGCGTCAACATCTTGAATGACATGATCAGCTGATAAAACTAGTAGTGTTGAATCATCTGAATCTTTTAATGATTGAAGTGCTGCAGCAGTTATTGCAGGAGCTGTGTTTCTGCCAACAGGCTCTAATAAAATTGTTGGGTTCTTAATGCTGATTTGCTGGCACTGATCTGCGACTAAAAAGCGATGGTCTGCATTGCAAATAATAATTGGATCTGTGAGATTATTCAGTCCGTTAAGACGCAGGATGGTTTCTTGCAGCATGGTGTTATCACCTACCAGCGGTAAATATTGCTTAGGATATTGTTTGCGAGACAAGGGCCAAAGGCGCGTGCCTGAGCCACCTGAGAGGATAACTGGGGTTATTTTCATATTAAATTCAAAAATAATAATGAATAATAAATCATCGGCTTGTCATAAAATTGCTGCATTATTTGTTATTACTTATAGCTATCACAGACTCTACATATTTTGAACACTTTGTTAATCTCATAGATAGAAAGGTAAAATATGGATATATGTATTCACGCACATAATTATCATTTTTAGCCATATATTTTATCTCTAGCACCTCAAATCCTAAGGGGATTTCATCTTTAGATTGATACATATCAACAGATACTGATTCGACATATATATGCGTGTCAATAGTCGCACGAATACCACTTTGGTGTAAAAAATATCGACGCTTATAAGTAACCTTAGTTGAAGGTCTTAAATTAGTTAACGATTGAAACTTATTCAAAAAAATAGAAATTTTTTTTATTGACTTTGAGAAAGATTGAATAGCTCCTGAAAATCCAAAGCCACTATAAACTTTTTTATATCCATTGAATCCATCTCTAAACTTAAGTTCTAATTTAGCTGCGTTGTATTTATCACCATACCACCTAAGTCTTGGCTTAAGTCTATATCGTTCACCGTCAATATTATGCTTTGCAAAAGAATAGTTTTCATTATCAAAATAAATCGATGAAACGCTTCTTGGTTTATATGCATCATAAAATCCTATCTGCCTCAGTTGACTTTCAACACTCAAGCTTTGCCCAAGATATAATTTGAATTTCCTTTCATATCTTCTAGAAGATGGGTCTTTCTTTATAAAAGAAAGAATTGTGTCAACCAAATTACTACTTAACGGTAGCCCTTCCATACTCCCCTCCATACATCAACAACTCAACTTTATTTGATGATAGAGTATCAGGTACTTCTAAAGATTCAATATTTATTATATTACCAGTGCCATTTAATATAATTGGGTTACTTTTTAAGCACTGATTACAATTATTTATTGATAAGCTTGCCGCACCAAAAAAACTCTTTTTAATAAATGCTGCCGCTAAAACCTTGTATCTTTCTGCATTTAGAATGTCAATAGTAAGCAAAGAAGAGTCTTTACTTACTGCAACAATATCAACATCACTAGCATAAACCTCTCTAATTTTCCCAGTAGAACCCTCTCCAAAACTAATTAATTTATCATCAACCTTAACTCCTTGTAAAAATTTACCCTGTACAGTCGATCCAGAGGTATCTAAACAGTCATTGCCAATAGTATCACAATAAATACTATCAAAATCTACATGCCCAAAATCAACATCTACCCCATCTGACAATGCATTAAAAATGCTAATTTTTTCTATTTTAGTTTTAGAGTTCACAATATTAATAGAGTCCTCTGATTTATTATTACTAATAACTACGTTGTTCAAAACTGCATTGGAGTTAATTATATTTATAGACCCACTCCAATTTACTCCTTTAATGCTTGGAGATATTAAATTATCAAATTGAACATTTTTGAGTAGAATACTTCCACCAAGTTGAGTAATAGAGCCTCGACCTTCAAATTGAATTTTTTTCACATTACCAGTAATTTTTGTATCACCCATCATTACAAGAGTTGCATTATCTGACAATTTTATATTTACATCCTCTAGAGAAAGATTATTAATAAACCAAAGTCCAGATTCAATCTCGATACTCCCATTATCATTCATTTGACAACCTGTATTGCAATGACTAAGATCTATAAGTTTTAATTTATCGTATAAGTAGGTGTAAGATTGAATATCATTCTTTTGTTTATTTTCATTCTTTATTTTTTTACAAGTTGAAGTATAAAGCCCGTTTTCATCATATATTAATACATTCTTATCATCATTATATGGACTGCATTTTGCTCCCCCTATATAAAGATTGTCACTTATGAAAGTGGCAAGTTTACCTGTCTCTTCTAATTTTTTTCTAATTAATATAGATCTAATTTTCAATTTATTTTCATTAAAGTAAAAAGGAAGCATTCCTTTATAAAAAATATTATCAGACAATCCTAACTCTGAGTAAATGGCATTATTTATTGGCTCAATTTCTCTATCGATAGTGCCCAAAATGTTATCAATGAAATCACTTGATGAGTAGCGTTCAAGCCAATAATAATACTTTGCAAGAAATTCAGAATTTTTAAGAAAAAGCATATACCAATCTTGATTAATGCAAATCCATCTACAACCCAATCGTTCTTGACGCTCCAAGATAAAGCTAGACAACTCATTAGATTCACTAGAAAGCTTATTGGCTTTTTCAATGTCTAAAGCATTAATATTTAAAAAGTCTAACAAGATAAAACTGTTAAATTCACCAGCGCCGAGGTGTCCATCGAATACAATAGGCTCAAATAATGTACTTGATGGATTGTAATATAATTTAACAGACTTAGGGACAGTCCCATGATAAGACCCAAACAAATCTGATATAGCGAAAAATTTTGCCCAAAGATCTAAATCAAAATTATCTTCAACCTTATACTCATTCGTATTATAATTTTTCTTTAGATTGTTTAATTTTTCTTTAGTGTAATCGTAAATACCTGGATTTTTTGTAATTAACTTTTTTTCATCGTAAAAATCATAATAAATATTTGGAAAACGCGTTCCAAAATCCTCATCTATACCAATAATAGGGCCCAACTTTCTTTTTTGGGACTCTAGCAACTCTTCTCCGAAACCCTCTTCAATAAAAAATATCCCTAAATCAACGCCATTTCTAAAAAAACGTATCGGGACTTGTTTTAATGCTAGAATATTCTCACCTTTCATAATAAGATGAAGTAAAGTTTCCCAAGTGTAATTTCTAACAATTGGTTTTTGCAAAGAAAATTCCTCCATACCAAGCAAGCGTTTTTCTCCTTTAATATCTACTTTCATTGACATTTCTGAAATATTCAGTTTGTGCATTTTTCGATCGCCCTTACTGCGAACCTTTACTTTGAAGGTGTTTTTTTCTTTATCTTTTTCCTTGAAAGATAATATTGCACTAACGTATTCTTTCTTTTTGCTATTGTTTACATTCTTACGCTGATTTTCTAGAATGAGCAAGTCTTCATATTTAATATCCAAAAATAACCTAGGAATCTCCTCTTCTCTTAATTTATAAATAAGTCCTCTTTTAATAACATCCAAAAGTTCGACCGTACTTCTGACAGAATAATCGCCTGTAAACCCTTTAAATACCCGTGATCCAACTTCAGATACTCTTTGGGAATCAATCATAAACCAGGTGCCTATGATCAACCATAACAATAAAGAAAATACTGACAATATCTTTATAAGTTTAAAACTGTAAAATTTAAAACTCATATTTTAAATTTACTCAATAACTGGTGTATTTTGAAAAATAGCCACGTCAGCATCAATAGGCATCGATTCTAACAATAAAGAAAATTTAGTATTTTTTTCTAACTCTACAGAGTCAACAATATAATTTATTCTCACACTATCACTTTGCTTGTATAGTGACTTAAAATTGTACTGGGAGAAATTCTTACCCATAAATGATTCTACTAAATCCATTACTTGCTTATAGTTATCCATAGTGCATGTGATCTGAATAGCATTCATCATAACCCCACCTTTTTCTTTTCTTTTTTCAATTTTCTGGATACCCATAATAAATATAATTGAAAATAATGTTAGTATTACCGTGGATTCATATTGATTGGCTCCGGCAGCTAAACCGATTGCAATTACTAAGAATAAATAAACTAATTCCTCTGGCTCTTTAATTGCCGCTCTAAATCTTACTATTGATAGAGCACCAACAAGACCCAAAGAGAGTGCAATTGAAAATTTAACAACAGTAATAACTAGTGCTGTTGTTATTGCAAGCAACGGAAATATATTAGAAAAATTTCTTCTATTATTTAATGATTTCCCATACTTAACATATAACAACTTTATTGAACTTGAGCATATGGCTGCCACAAGTAAACTAAAAACAACACTCCACATTGAAATGTCAATTTTTAATGCTTGAATTTCTCCAATACTTAAAATTTCTTCCATTTTTTTCCTATCTATCCTAAATTAACACTCTATTTTAATCAATTAGATGAAACAAATAACTATAATCAAGTTTAATCTTTAAATCTAATAATATCATTTTTCAATTGGTTAATATTGATAGGTTTTAGTCTGGACTTATTTAAGATGATAATGGCTCTTATTGCCTATCATTAGAGATTTCTTCTGCGTCAAGTTTTAGCTGAGTGATCTCTTCTTTTAGTATCTCAAACTCCTCGAGCTTTGTTTTTAAAAATGAGGTGGTAAGCCTTGCCTTCTGATCTATTCCCTTTCGGGTGAGAAGATACATATAGCCCAATTTATTTGAGCTGCGACTGAAGTTTGTTAGCTTTATCCAGCCCTTTGTAGTCAGTTTTTGGATGCAGTAATTTACCTTACCTAGGCTAATCCCCATTTCTTGGGAGAGCTCTCTTTGGGTGTAGTGAGGGTTTGACTCTAACTTACGAAGCAGATCAAGGCGTATGTCTTTATTATTCACAATAAATTAAAAAAGGTTAAATAGTAGGCAGGCTACCGCACTATATCACACAAGAAAAATTGCGCAATATAGGTCTTTTTTTGAATGTTTATTCTATCATAACTGTGGTTAGTGTTCAATCAATGAACAAACTTTAACTATAAACATGATGACACTCATAACTAACAGGCTCCCTAAAGAAAAATTGAACCGCAAATAAGTGAATTAGCACCTACAATCTTAACCGTTTATTTCTTGTAATAAGTCGTAATCATTTTGTTTTTTGATGCATGCTTAATTAATGATACTCTATAATTAAATACCATTATTAATACAAACAGATGAACCGCGTTATCGACTCCTATACAAAAAATTTGCTCTCTACTATTGCTGAAAATTGTATTATTAATAACTTCAGCTGCAGTGTAGGACTCTTATTTCCAATCAAGCTATGAATATTATTTGTATGAAATGGGGAGATAAGTTCACAGTAGAATACGTAAACCGCCTCTATGCTATGGTGTCTCGAAATATGGACTCCAAGTTCAGATTTGTATGCTTCACTGAAAATAGAGTAGGTATTAGGCCCGAGGTAGAGATACAAGAACTCCCAGAGCTAGAGCTTCCCCCTGGATCACCCGAGCGCGGCTGGAGGAAGCTCACTGTATTTAAAAAAGATTTTGGTGGACTATCAGGGCCAACACTTTTTCTTGACTTGGACGTGGTAATTGTTGGAAGTCTGGATGTATTTTTTAGCCACCCGGGAAAATTTTTAATTGCACATGACAAAAAGAATTTAAAGAAAAGAGAGGGGAACTCCTCAGTCTTTAGGTTCGAGGCTGGAAAATACCCGCAGATTTTGGACTACTTTGAGAAGAACTCTGAGCAAGTAAAAGGTGAGCTGCGCCATGAACAGGCGTATCTATCACGCGAAATTGATAAACTTGGTAAATTAAAGTTTTGGCCAGACGACTGGGTCCCGAGCTTTAAGTATCAATGTTGCCCCTCCTGGATTAAATCTTGGTTCGTAGCTCCTTCAATACCCAAGGGGGCTCGGGTTATTTTATTTCATGGCTTGCCTAACCCGCCCGAGGCAATTATTGGGCGCAGCGGAAAATGGTATCGGCACATTCAGCCATCTCCATGGATTAAAGACTATTGGACAACTAATGAGTAAAACAAAAAAACTAAGATGAAAGGAATTATTCTGGCTGGGGGCTCAGGCACGAGGTTATATCCCATTACTAAAAGTACATCTAAGCAATTAATGCCCATTTATGATAAGCCAATGATTTATTATCCATTGTCAGTGCTGATGCTTTCTGGTATTCAAGAGGTGCTGATTATCTCTACCCCTGATGACCTGCCAAGGTTTGAGCAACTTCTTGGTAATGGCTCTGACATCGGCATGAAATTTGAATACATTGTGCAGCCCTCTCCTGATGGATTAGCTCAAGCCTTTATCTTGGGTAAAAATTTTATTGGTGATGACGATGCCTGTTTAATCCTAGGGGACAACATCTATTACGGCCATGGTATGACTGATATGTTGGCTAACGCAGTAAGTAATGCTAAAAATAAAAACATGGCAACTATATTCGGTTATCACGTGAATGATCCTGAGCGCTATGGTGTGGTTGATTTTGACGCCACTGGCAAAGCACTTAGTATTGAAGAGAAACCAAAAACTCCTAAAAGTAATTACGCAGTAACCGGCCTTTACTTTTATCCTAATGACGTCATTAAGAAGGCTTGTGAAGTTGTCCCATCTGACAGAGGTGAGCTAGAGATTACTACCGTTAATCAAATGTATCTGAGTGAAGAGCGTCTAAGTGTTGAGCTTATGGGTAGGGGCTATGCTTGGCTTGATACTGGAACACACGAGAGCCTATTAGAGGCCTCATCCTTTATTGAAACCATCGAGAGCAGACAGGGCTTAAAAGTAGCCTGTATCGAAGAGATTGCCTTTGAGAAAGGCTATATTAATAAAGAACAACTCATAGAGCTAGCTCAACCCTTAGCTAAGAATCAATACGGACAATACATACTTAGACGTGCAGAGGAAGTGATTTGAAGTTCACCCCTCAGTCAATTAAAGATGTAATACTTATTGAGCCCACTATTCATGGTGACGACAGGGGCTACTTTATAGAAACCTTCAGACAAGATTTACTTGAAGAGGCTATTGGATACAAGGTTAACTTTGTACAGGATAATGAATCCAGATCCACTAAAGGTGTGCTTAGGGGTCTTCACTATCAACTACCACCTTTTACTCAGGCTAAACTCGTAAGAGTGATTGAAGGTATTGTTCTAGATGTAGCTGTTGATATACGCAAGTCTAGTCCTACCTTTGGCCAGCATTTGTCTTTAGAGCTAACCTCACAAAATAAGTATCAGTTATTTGTACCACACGGTTTTGCACACGGTTTTGCTGTATTAAGTGATAGTGCTACCATTGCTTATAAGACTGATAACTACTACTCACCTAGGCACGATAGAGGCATTACTTTTGATGATGCTAAATTAGCCATTGACTGGCAATTATTAGCAGAAGAGTTACAACTTTCAGAGAAAGACCGAACCCTTCCATCTTTAGCTAATGCTAAAGATTTATTTAAATAGTTGAAAATCATGAGAATACTTGTTACTGGAAAAAATGGCCAATTAGGTCAATCTATTCAGAAGCGTGTTAATACTGATACTAAAATAGATAATAATCAAAGTTCTAATAATTTTATCTTTGTTGGCAGAGAAGAACTGGACTTGAGAAGTGAGAGCAGTATTAGTCACTACTTTAAAAATAATAAGTTTGATATTATTATTAACTGCGCAGCCTACACTAAAGTTGATAAAGCAGAGCAAGAAGCAGAGTTAGCAAACCAGATTAACCATCTAGCAGTAAAACAGCTAGCAAGCATTGTAAGCAATCAGCAGGCAAGGCTAATACAAATCTCTACTGACTATGTCTTTGACGGAGAGAGTAATAAACCTTACTTAGAAACAGATACACCCAATCCAATAAACGCCTATGGCAGAACCAAGCTTGCTGGAGAAAAAGCACTGCAAACAGTAATGCCAATAAATGCTCTTATTATTAGAACGAGCTGGCTTTATTCTGAATATGGCAATAACTTTGTTAAGACTATGCTAAGACTTGGTAAAGAGCGAGATGAGATAAGCGTGGTAAGTGATCAAATGGGCTCACCTACTTATGCAACTGATTTAGCAGATGCAATATTAGAAATTATCAAGCATAAAAAATTTAGAGATCTAGGTCAAACAACCCAAACTTATCATTATTCAGGTGAGGGAGAGATAAGTTGGCATGAGTTTGCTAAAGAAATCTTTAAAATAGAAAAGATAGAATGTGAAGTAAATCCTGTTACATCGCAACAATATCCAACGCCTGCCAAAAGACCGAGAAACAGCTTATTGAGTCAGGATAAAATAGTCGAGGTATTTAATATTAAAATATCTAATTGGGAGTCTTCTCTTAACGCATGCATGACAATATTAAAGCAAAAACAATGATCTCAAAAAAACTACTCATCACCGGCGGTGCAGGTTTCATAGGCTCAGCTATTATTCGTCACATTATTAACAATACTAGCCATAGTATTGTTAACGTTGACAAGCTTACCTATGCAGGGAATTTAGAATCTTTAGCTTCAATTGAAAATGATGCAAGATACACATTCGAGCAAGTAGACATTTGTAATACTAGTGATATCAAACGTGTTTTTGAAAAGCATCAACCTGGTATTGTAATCCATCTTGCTGCTG
>Ga0209816_1002482_pt1 | contig 13091 bp, 9 predicted proteins | sample CoawatmetaG01DNA_FD_187509 | JGI IMG/M metagenome (GOLD analysis project Ga0209816, IMG submission 187509) | Marine microbial communities from the West Antarctic Peninsula - Coastal water metaG017-DNA (SPAdes) (version 2) | ecosystem: Environmental > Aquatic > Marine > Coastal ... | reverse complement strand
CGTTTAAAGCTGATTGATTAAACGCATATAAACCTGCGGTAGTTGCCCAGTTGGTCCCAGTAGTCCCGAGAAGCAAGTTACCGCTGCTGTCGATGCGCATGGCTTCTGACCAAGAGATAGCCGCATTAGCAGAACCAGAAGCAGCATATCTCCAAACATGCGTACCATTCGCTTGATAGTATTGACTTGCTTCGTCTGTATTAATGTATTCCCAACGACTGTTTGTGCTATCTCTATAGACGTTGTTGCCCATATAAACACCAGCACCAGCACCTGTGCTATCTACATTTAACGTAAGGTTTCCACCAATTTGTAATGTATCAAAGCCAGACTGTATTGAATTAGGAACACACCCAATCCCAACGGTACCGCTGCTGTCGATGCGCATGGCTTCTGAGCCGTCTGTAGCAAAAGACATTTCATTTACATTATGGTCGTATGCTAATTGCCCACGATATCTATCTGCTCCAGTAGTACCATCAGCAAACATTAAATAAGCAGTGTTCGTTGTACCGCTGACAATCGTTACCCCACCCTCGTCAGGTGCTGCAATAACTAAATCTTTAGAATAGTAGCTACTAGGGGAAGTCGTCCCAATACCAACATTACCGCTGGAATCCAGTGTCATCGCAGTAGACGTGGCGTTGTCGTCGATGCCTTGTGATGTGAAGGCACCAGCTACAGTCACATTCCCTTGGAACGTACCGCCAGCAGATGCTGATACTGTGTCACTGGTCTGGAACGAAGCATAAGATACGACAACAACTTGGTCGCCACTCTCAGCGGCAACGGTCAGCGTAATGCTTGTGCTGTTAGTCGCCGTGAAGTCAGTACCGTCAACAAGGCGTACACCATTGTGGAACACATGTACCTTGGTCGGCGTGTAAACCAAGCCAGTGAGGGCTGTGGTTGTCGTGGTGATTGCGAAGGTCTTCTTGCGTTCAGCACCTGACGATACGACAGAAGCCCTTGACCCGATATATCCTGCCATGTTACACTGCCTCCTGTATTGTTAGTGTGCCAGCAGCAACCTGCTTGAGTATTTCTGCGTAGTGTCGGTTGGCTTCGTCTAGTGGGACTGATACGTGTTCACCATTTGCAATACAACTAATAGAACAGTTAGCATCTGTTAAGTTGTCTTTATTATACTTAGCATTTGTAATTGTCATGTTATTAATCATGTTTATAACTCCGCATCAAACGACAAAAATGACGAAACATTGTTGTTAGAAATTAACAGTCCAACATCCCCCGCATCTAAACCAGAACTTACAGTGCAAGTAATCCCTATGCTGTGTTTTGGATTGTCAGCAGCACCCGCTAAAGTAGGCACACCATTACAAGCAGTAACTGCATCTGCATTGTGATTAATAGCATAATTAGCTGCTGTTCCTGTTGTGCCTACTGCTGGTACAGCCCTCATTGGTGTTAATAATTTTATAGGGTTGCTGTGTCCTGTTGTTGAATAATTGAAACCCACCCCATACCGTTGGTAATTTGCGCCCACAGAATCAAACTTTTGAAAATAACGAAAGCACTTGTTTTCAGTAACACTTATTTCTTCTTGCTCAAACTCTGTAGCTACTGGACCTACTTCCATTTGTACGCCTGTGATGAAGAAGTTGTTGGCAGTGTTGCTAAAGAAGCTGTCTATGCCAGCGGCACGATTGGCTGACGTATCATTAGCCCATGATGCTGTATTTAATGTGCCGCCTGTATAGGTTGCGCCACCATTAAGCCAAAATTGTAACTGCAAACTGTTTGCATTATCATCATCCAATGGACTAGAGCCATCATCTACATCTGCTGGAAATGTAATTTCATGTCTGACCCAATCAGTAGTAGTATCAAACAGTTTTGTTATTTGTCTGCTATTATCATTATCATACAATTCAAGACCAAACGTAAATGAAGCACTAGCTTTAACATAAAAACTTACTGTTACTTGTTTTGCACCAACTACACCCTTACCTATACGTTGTAGGTTTTGACCTTCAAACTTTTGAGATAATAAAATAAACTCACCTGCAGCAATGCTAGTATCTGCTGTTGTGCAATCTAACTTTAGACAATTAGCAGAAATATTATTTGGGCCATCTGCTGTTTGTGACATCGTTAAACGACCAGCAGAAGTTGTTCCCATATTTATATGCCATCTGTCCAAAGTATAATAACCATCAGTAGCAACAGCAGCAACTGACGCACTTCTCTGTGCCACATTCATTGCACCGTTTATTACCATGTTACGATTAGACAAAGCCCCAGCATCATAGGCATCGTTGACCTCATCAAGCTTTGTCGTCCTAGCTAGGCCAACTAATTCTGTTTGCTTGCTCATTAGGTTTGCTCCATATAACTCATTACTACGGATACTTTATCTGCAACGGAGCAATCTACTTTGATAATATCGCCTACGTTGGCAATGATCTTACCATCAAGAATACTTAGTGCTGAACCTGCAGGAATTGGTACATCCTTTACAAGATATGCAGTAGTGTTCTGTGTCTGACTTGATTGAGTAGTAGTACTTACCAGAGTAACTGAGGCAGTCACCTGACTTGTATGCACGTTAGTCAAGTTCAACCCAAGGATAACAAGGGTGCTACCTGATTGAACTGTGTAGAGTGTCTCAGGTGTACCTGCACTTGCTGGAGCTACGTCCCGTGTAATTACCTTAAAGGTGTTTGCCATTTGTTTTTCCTATCCTAAAGCTATTGCCAAAGCCGTAGCTTCGTCTACTGTGGCAGCGCCAATGTCTGTTATTACTTCCGCTGCTGATCTGCCTTCAACGGATGAACCATTTATACGAAGGAAGTCATCGTCTGCAGCACCGCTTGTAAATACAGCTACGTTACCGTTGCCAATACCTGTGTCAGTTACTGCAGCTGTACCTAGTCCAAGTGATGTACGTGCAGTAGAGCCTGACTCTGCTACGAAGTTAGAACCATCACCTACGATAAAGTTACCGTTAGTTACAGCTAAACCAGCTACGTCTTGTAACTGTGCATCTAGTCTAGCATTGGCTACTGTACCTGTAAGCTGTGTAGCAACAATGCTTTTGTTAGTTAGTGTCTGTGATCCATCTAGTGTAGCGACAGTGCCATCAATTGCAATGTCATTAGCATTGGCGGTAATACCTGTACCACCGATAACATTGAGAGTAACGTCACCTGTAGTACCACCACCTGTCATACCTGCACCAGCAACTACTGATGTAATATCACCTACTGGAACAGTAGCTACTTGAGTATCTACGTAAGCCTTAATGGATTGTTGTGTTGCTAGATGAGTGGCACTGTTAGATGCCATGTTATCTTCATCTTTAATTGAAGTTCCACTTATTGTACCGTTAAGTACTGGGCTTGTCAATGTCTTGTTGGTAACAGTCTGTGAGCCTGTAAGAGTAGCTACTGTGTTGTCAATATCGACAGTCACACCATTACCACTACCTGTTGTAGTTATACCAGTGCCACCTGCTATTGTCAAGGATTCACTGTCAAGATCAATATTTAAAGCACCACCACTGTCACCTTGGAAGTCTAGATCTTGGGCAGTTACTTGGGCATCAACGTAGGCTTTAACTGACTGCTGTGTGGGTACAAGCGTAGCACTGTTTGAAGACATGTTGTCTTCATCAGCAAATGCCGTTACTGTAATAGTACCATCTGACAAGTTAGCAAAAGTAATATCACCAGCTGCTGCACCACCAATAGTTACACCATCAATTGTACCACCGTTAATATCTGCAGTGGTTAGTACGGATGAAGGTACTGTGACAACACCTGTAGAGTTAGCAATAGTTGCAGCGGCTGTACCGTCTTTAGCTTTAATGTTTGTAACTTCGATATTGGTAGTATCTACAGTGGTTGCATTAACTGCACCAATGTTACCTGTAGTAGAAGCCAGGGTTGTAATAGTGATAGCATTAATCGTACCACCTTCAACCTTGTCACCTGAGATTTGATTAGCTGCAAGTGTAAGTGTACCTGCAGATACATCAAGAGTTTTACCAGAGCCTACGGTAACATTAGATGTAGCAATAGCGGCACCGTCAATGGTACCGCCATTAATATCTGCAGTGTCAGCTACGAGGGCATCAGTAGTTACTGTACCATCGAAGTATGCATTTTTAAACTGTACAGAGCTTGTACCTAAGTCTATGTCGTTGTTAGTTACAGGAACAATTACACCGTCTTGAATGCGCAACTGCTCAACTGAGCTACCACCTACATCAACGAAGGCACCTACACGATTGTTAGTATTATCTACTACAATTTTATTGATGGGTGTAGCAACACCTGGATCACCAATAAGCCCAATGACCGGACCCTCTCCTGCAGTACCATCATGCTTGTGGCCTGTCTCATTGTGAAAGGCAGCTAATACCTGGTCAAACTCGTCATTAGAGTCTGATGACTGGATAATATCACCATCTGTATATGTACTTTGACGGGTGTAACCTGCCATATTCTCTCTCCTTTATCGACGTGCTGAAACGTCAAACTCTAACTGAAAACCTTTAAGTGAATAGGGAAATGATATGCCACTATCAACAACACGCAAGGCTACAGCAAAACCAGAACCTTCTACAGGCTGTCGCACTAGTGGGTTAGTCTGACCACCATAAGTCGCAGTGCCGTACAAGGATGTACCATAAATAGCCACAACCCTAGAGCTATCAAAAGGATAAGCTGCTGGGCGTGGTACGTCTGGTGCCTCATAGTCATAACGTAAGAACAGGTCTGCATTAATAGTACCTGTAGGTGCGTAGTTAATAATAACACGCTGAAAGTTTTTACGTATGCCAGCATCACCAGCAACAATATCAGGGCTACGGTAGCGACCGATGATAGTTGTACCATCAAAGTCATTACCTTGTTCTTGCCTGTAGACATAACCATCGTACCCACCGTGTAGTACATAAGTTACACCAGAACTAATTAGATAGTCTGTGCAAGAAGGTTGAATACCTTTTGTCTCAGAAAACTCATATGAGTCACCCTTACGTACACAAATAATACCTTTGGTCTGTGCTTGGGTTCTTTCCGATCTATTATTAAAAAATATACGGTACTGTGTTTTATCAGGTATAACCAAGGAATCAAACTCCTCAGGGTTAATGATACCCTCAAATCGTTCTTGAACTGGTAGACTGATTGTACCCAACTCAACGTCGCCAATGCGTTCAGTAGCAGCAACACTACGTAAACCATCTGGACCTAGGAATACAATATCACCAGCAAATTCCTGGACAGTGAATCCATTCTTACAACCAATCTCACGAGTAACAGGTTGCAGTACAAAGTCAGCTACAGTGTTGCCCGCAAGCTTGTAAATACGTTCTTCAGCAAAAATAAATAACTCTTCACGGAATACAGTAAGGGCAGTGATAGGACTGTCTATGCTTATAGAGCCAGCACCATCAGCTGAACTAAAGCTAGTAATGGAGTAGGGTGCAGTAAAAACTAGTTCTTGTCTATTACCAGACATACCAGCAAAGAAAGCATGGTTCTTAAAACCTGCTATAATTTTAGGGTCTGCTGGAGCACCAGTAGCACTGATGTCAGTTACTGTTGTACCATTGTAATACGAAGCATTATTAGCCCCATCAGCCCAAGCAATATAATTTATACCGCCGATGTTAAAACGGTTGAAGGTATACTTACCTGCACCAGTTCTACCAGTATCAATCTGAGTCCAATACTGCTGTACCACGGCATTATCTAAATGAGCAGCTGCTGAAGTAGAGTTTGCACCACGAGTACAACCTGTAAAGGTAGTAGAACTTACACCTGTGTATGTTACTTGTTCAGAGCCGATTAAGATTGTACCGACAGTAGAAAAACCTGTTGTGCTGTCTACCGTAATTGTAGTTGCAGAGTTATTAAGTGCGCCATTTAATGCGTTAGTAGCACCTGTTGCTTTGAAGATCTTTTCTCCACGAGCAGCTATAACTTGATTGTCGTAAAAAGCAGTCATTAGTACAGGTTCTGTACTAGCAGATGTGTGTGGAACAATATTAGTATTCCACTTTTGATAACCAGTAATACGTCTGTACCCACCCTTAGTGTCAGGCTCAAAGTTTTCTAACTCAAGAGCCATACCAGGATTCATAGCAAAGGTAGATTGGTTGAGTACCAAGCCGCCCTGCAGAGGGAAGATGAATGGATTTAAACCTGATTCGTCTGCCATTAGAGGCTAGCCAATGAAGTTGTGTTCCTACTCAGGACAGTAGACCTAATGTAGTCTGCCCTATTCGCTAAAAGAGTTTGCATATTTTTAATACCTTGCTCAAACCTAGCAAAATTTAACTGGTACTGATTGACCTCACCACGGTACTGGTAGCCATACGCAGTTGCACCATCGACAATTACTTGTCGGTACTGCTGAGGAATTGTCGGCACATCTAAAGCTGCTACAAGAGATGTAGTGTAAAGATAGTATTCGTACTTGACTGAGTACGCTTTATCTGGGTAGGGATAAAGACCGTAGTTATTATCAGGAGTTCTAAACACATTTGTAGGAATCGCACCTACATTTGTTTCATCTTCTTGAGAAATATTACGGCTTAAGTATTCTTTGTAATCTAGAATCTTTAGTTTACCGCCGCCACACCCAAGTGCATCATCCTTAACTAAACGAAAGGTATCGTAGTCCACGTGCTTAGCATTAGATGGTATGTTATAACGGGTGGTTGCTGCAGTAAGTGTATCTGTTTGTGTAGCGTGGTTAAAGGGCCAGCTATATTCTTTCTGATTTACGTAGTTAATGGAATCATTTACTGCGTTTTTACATTGGGTTTGAAAACCTCGTGAGGATACAAAGCCAGACTCAGTTAAGACAACTTCGTTAAAACGAGATATAACCTCATTAGTCAGATCTAAAAAATTATATGCCATTAGTGCCTCTCTGGATGTTGTAATGGGGCCAGCACAAAGCCAGCCCCAAGAAGTATTTTAGTTATGCTAGTCGATCACGATCTACTTCAGCTGCTGCACGAGTAGCACCCATTGGAGCATAAACTACAAAGAATTTATACGAACCTGCGGATGGTGCGTTAGAACCTGCAATTTTAGCAGAGATTAACGTGTCAGCATTAGTTGCATTGGTCAAACCATTTACGGCTGTAACGATAGCATTTGCTGTTTTACCAGCATTAATATCAACAGTACCTTGTGCGTCGATGTCACCACCTGTCACACCCAAGGATACTGCATTTGCACCGCCAACTGTAGCTGCTGCGATACACTCAGAACCTGAAGCAAGGACTACGCAATTGCGTGGTACTGTACCAATATCATGTACTGAGTTTGTTGTAAGAGAACCGTGTGCAAGAACAGCAGTCTCTAAACGAACTGGAGATTGTAAAGCCATTTTTATGCTCCCTTATGCCAAGTTGTATTTAGCAGTTACAAGAGCTTCTGGACGAAGAATCTTGCGACCGTATAGATGCATACCACGAACGATGTCAGCAAAGCTGTCTGGATCACGGTATGTTTCGGTTTTGTTGATTTGCTCAGCAGTTGCTACAGCAGAATCATGACCAGCTACGATAGCACCGTAGTTAGTGTTTTGGTTAGCTGAACCTGTAGTACCAGAACCAGTACCGACTGATGGCAAGTTGCTTGAAGTATATACACGGAAACCGTGGAAGTTGTTCAAGACCAAACCATTACGAAGGCCACCGGACTCACCGAAGTCTGCATTAAATAGACGAGAATCTTCGTCACGCAATACTTCCATGAAGACTGGATCGACTACCAACCAACGACCTTGGGTATCAACTTGCTGTTGGTCCAAAAGACGAGCCATACGGGAAACAACCATTGCTGGTGAAGCGTATGCAGTTGGGAGTGCAGTTGCACCTGGCAAACGTGCAGCGATTGGGATAGAGTGATCGCCAGCAGATGAAGTAGTGATGTTGCCAAAGCTATCTTTACGAAGCTTCATAGATGTCAACAATTCGTCTGTACCAGCAGTGTCTACAGCCTTAGTACCATTAACTTGATCGTTAACAGCGCCAGCTGCAGCATGCAAAGCAGACTGCTTGTAACCTGCCAGATAGCCCAGAACTTCTTGGTCATACTGGTCAGCCAAGCGGTAAGCCGCACGTGACGTAGCAAGATCCATGAAATTTACGTGGCTATGAGCCTCCTCGATGTCGTCCATTTTGAACGCAAAATAGTTGGCTTTGTCTACAACCAAAGAGAAATCTTCGTCGTCAAGATCTTGTGCTGTGATTTGTGTACCACGAGCATATGACGATACGCTTACTTCAGGTTCTTTGATAATTTTTACTGTGTCGCCTTGGGCAGCAATTTCTCCAAAATAATCAGAGTTAGTAACGTCGCCGCAGACTGTGGACTTGCGGAATGCAAGCTGTACTTTTTTAGAGTAGATTACGGAACTGAAGTTGCCATTAGGCAAGTTACCGTGTCCACCGGATGATGTGAAGGCCATTTTCTTTTCTCCTAGAATGTTTGGCTTTAAGATAGAGATATATACGAGTCTAAGGTATACACCTCAACTCATAGAAACTAAACAAGAAGGGAAGAGGCTAAGTTTTTCTAGGGTGCGTTTGACTAACAGTCGGCCAACCATTAGCTTCACGGGCCTGTACTTACTCAGGTAGTTCTTATTCATATGTTTAAGTTTTAAGGGTTGTTGGGCAAGAGAGGTAGTCCCATAAGGGAGGCTCTTGTTCCTGCCGATAGTTATACTCCGGTAAAAATAGATGTCAACACCTATCGTGCATTACCAGACATATCATAGATAAATTTACCAGTTCTCATAGCTTTGGTAATTTCATCTTGACGTTCTTCGAACTCTTTTGAAGACATCTGAGCAACTTCAGATTCTGAAATCTGACCTGCTGAATCAGTTGCATCTACTTTAGTTCTTGAACCTTTGCTCACTAGAGATGCTGCCTTCTTAGTAGAAGCCTTCTTAGCATCTTTGGTGAGACCTTTATCAGACTTATACAAGTCGATAACTCTTACGACAGAAGCAGGGTCATCTTGATTTTCATAGATTGCATCCTGTACCCACTTAGGTTGTTCTTCTGCCCAATCGTGAAACTCATCCGACTCTCGTAAGTTAATAAAGTCTGGATGGGAATCTAGAATTTTAGATTCAGCTGACTTACGTGTAGCCTCGTATTGAACTTTGTCTAGTTCAGACAGGCGTGACTCAGCTTTGTGAAACATCTCTTGTGCTTTTTTAGCAGCAATAGTTTCTACGATACCTGCAACATCTGGGTACTCTTTTGCCCAAGCCTCAATGTCTTCGTCGGACTTAGGTGGAACAACAGTGCCACCCTCCATACGTTTTTCAAGAGCACCGAACTTTTCTTCCCAGTCTTTTTCTTTCTGTTGCATGTGACGCCTAAGGTCACCGTACCGTTTCTTAAAAGACTTCTCTTCTCTATTTAGATTGGTGTTGTCTTCTTCAGCTTCTTCTGGGGCAGCAGCTTCATCTACTTGACCCCCATCTTCAACCTCTTCACCACGAGACTTTGCCTCTAACAAAGCAATTTCTTTTTCTTCTTCTTCAATTTGCTTTTGCTTACGTGCGTGGTTATACCCACGATCTACAAAACCTGCTGACTTTGGTGATTCAATTGTATCTGCTTCTGGCATCTTTACTTCCTTATGTTGGGGCTAGCATTATTGCTAGGTCGCCTTATCGTTGTAGTAATTAGTTATTATTTTTTACGCTTCTTCATTAGGCCACCCTTAGCGAAGCCGCCACCACGTTTTACTTTAGAGGAGTATGTCTCAGACCCACTAGATGTAGTGTTGCCTCCAGGTGTTGATGGCCCTATACCCTGATTTGCCTCTGAACGAGCTACTGATGCTGCCTGCACTGAGCGATTGTATTCATCATCTTGTGCAGCGGAACGTGAACCAGTACGTTGGACACTCACAGGTCGAAGTACTGTTGGTTGTGATACGGTGGCGACAGCTTCTTTTAGTGCAACTTCCTTACGAGCCTCAAGGGCTTCTAAAGCACGTTCGTAGGATTTCTTATTGTCCCCAAACATTTCAGGCGTTACCTCCACATCTTTTCCTGAGAAAGATGCAAGCTGTTGTGCAAAGTCGTTATGGCCTGATAAGCCACCAAAGGAGTTAGCTCCTTGAACAAGGAAGTTTGCATTGCCTATTAATTTATCTGCTTGTTTGTTGAGTGCTTCGGCTTCATCTTTAAAACCTTTTGATTTGGCAACCAATGCAGCTGTTCTTATTTCAGCAATTGTCTGACCTTGTTTTATACTATTAAATGCACCAAAGATTGCACCTAGTGGAGGAGACACTACCCCTAAAGCAGCAATACCTTTATTTACAAAAGGGTCTACCTCACTACCTGTGCCGATTGCGAGAAGCTGTTCTTTGGACATTTCAAAATAGTTTGTGTCGGGTTCTTTAAATTCAAACTCTACTGGCTCTGGAGGAGCCATACCCCCCTCTCCACTAGTATTGTTGTCTGTACTTTTTAGTACACAAGTACCTGTAATTGGGTCAAAGTCCATGCCCATAGCAGCACAAGATTCAGCAACGGAGCTAGGTCCAGTTGAAGCTGCGGGTGGTGCTGTACCTACTACAGGAGCCACTGCAGGGACTGGTGGTAGAACAGAACCAGCTGGTTGCATATAAGAGCCACCAAGTGTAGTAGCCCATGAAGGAAGTCCTGGAGCAGAACTGGAGTATCCACCTTCCGCAAAAGAACTAGTAGCTTCTTGTGGAGGGTTAGCTTGGTCCATTTGCTGTGGTTGCATGTTAGGGTTAGTTCTGCTAACTTGGATACCACGCTTAGAAAGTTCTTGTAGTAGCTCTGGCTTCTGTTGGATAGCTGCCATTACTTGATTAATAACTGCATCAACTCTATTAGGGTCAGCATAAGAAGCAGTTGGAGCAGAGACTTGTCCACCCCCAGCATAACCTACAACTACACCACCAGCATTAAGTCTCTGGTTAATCACTTGGTCATTCTTAGCAGCAAAGACTAGCTTGTCCATGAGGCCACCATTGGCTACACCAGTAGATAGCATCTGTTCTAGTTGAGCTAGGTCTTCATCAGTAATTTCAGAGGGGTCACCAGCTTGAGCCATCTGTGGTTCAACAGGTTCACCACCTATTCTACCATTAGCTTCCATGTTTGACAAGCCCATTTTAGCTTCAGAACGTAAATCTTCAAAGTATTTTACACCAAAGAAACGTACAACATCAGCAGGTACGACATACTCACCTTCAGACAGTTGCGCTGGAATATCGTCACGAACCTCTTCTGCCATTGATCCAGGAGGAATTTCATTGCCCGACACTGGGTCACGAGTCATACCGTCGTCACCAAGGCCACCTCTTGCGAATAGGTTCATCTGTTTATCCATTTCGTTTACTACGCCTCCTTGGGCAAATTCTTGGGTAAAATCCTGCTTACCAGTAACGTACCCCCTAAGCCTATTTAAAAAGGGAACTTTATCTGGTTCTTTTCTTGGTTGGTTCTGATACACAAAAGGGTCTACTCCGTCTCTGCCTCGATACTGATAGTTAGTCTTTTCTCCTTGTAGCATCTCGGCCCTAGCCTCAATAGGGAATTTCCTAGCACCAACTTCTGCCATAGACTGCACTACACGGGATTCAATTTCTCCCCCTGCGCCAAAATAAAATTCCAGATCTGCTCCTAAGGTTTCTTTATCTATTTCCAGCATCCGACGGGTAGTTTTTAAAATCTCTTTATTTAGCTCAGCTATTTCTTTGGTAAAGTTAGATACCCCATTTTGTCTAGCCCAAGCTTTTTGGACCTGGCCCGAGGAAACTCCATAGTCTCTTCCAATAGAAGCCCAAGACGGTCCAGTTAGTCCACTCGACCCTGATACCTGAGTTCTTCTTCTAAATATTTCAATCTCTTGTTTTTTTGTAAGACCCTTAATTGGAGTCTCTATCTCTTCTAACCTTCTACTAAGACTTCTTTCGGTACTATTTAAATCGTTTTCTAGACGCATCTTTACATCTTCAAGAGGTTTTCTTTTTTTGTCTAACTCTATTTCTTTTTTATCTAGTAAAGCTTTTGGTATATTTTTTCTGTTAGATCCTGGTACAAAATCTTCCCTAGCTTGAACTATGTGTTGTATCTCATGAAGAAGAACAGAGCGGAAAGCTTCTGTAGTTTTTGTATTTGCCAAGTTAATACTTACTAATCCAAGCTCCTTTGTTGCTGAGCCGCTTTCTCTGCCAGTGGGGTCGTTATAAAATTCAACATTTAGATTTTTTAATGTTGGGTACCTTTTAAATAACTCTTTATGCTCAAAAAATTCCCCTAACTTTGTACGTGTACCCTCAGTGTATTCACTTGTAACTTCTTTAAATTCATCTAGAGTTACCTGAAGCCTACCTAATTCTTTATTTTGCTTGAAAATATCTTCGAAAGACTTAACTGTAGATTTAGAATCGTCTATGTAGAATCTCCACTGACCATCATTAGGATCTACGTACCAGTTAGTCTTTTCCCAGATTTTTTTATTGGTGTTAAAATCTATTCCACCTTCTTTAAGAGTATCCGAATCTATTTTTGAGGACTGCTTTAAAAGTTTCTGAGCTTTCTTAAATCCCCCGCCAGTGCCAGCGTCTTTCATTCCTACGCCACCAAATATTCTCATGGTATTAGAAGTGTTTCCACCAGGGACTTTACCTAGAGTAGATGCCGTAGCAGTACCTCCAGTTAAACTAAAGACATCCCCAAAAGTAACTTCCCCTAAATCCTTTTTACCAGATAAAAGATTTCCAGGGATACTGAAAGTTTCCCAAGCATCTCCTAAAGACTCCTTGAGGAAATTAATAATTTGTTCTTTGGAAGGTGCAGTAGGGTTAGCTAAGTAGTCTTTAACTACAGGTACTATATCCTGTTCAATTTTTTCTCTGCCTGTGCGTTGGTCAGGGTCAGGTTTTACAAAGTAAGTTCCACCAAACACAGTTCTAAATTCTTTATTGCCAGCTTCATCGACAACACCAGTCCACCTATCTGACTCACTTGCATCTATAGGTCGGTTAAAGAATGGCACATTAGCAATAGACATTGCAGAAGTCTGTTCTTCT
>Ga0209816_1002479_pt1 | contig 13096 bp, 9 predicted proteins | sample CoawatmetaG01DNA_FD_187509 | JGI IMG/M metagenome (GOLD analysis project Ga0209816, IMG submission 187509) | Marine microbial communities from the West Antarctic Peninsula - Coastal water metaG017-DNA (SPAdes) (version 2) | ecosystem: Environmental > Aquatic > Marine > Coastal ... | reverse complement strand
AATATTATGATAAAAAAAGTTGTTATTGTTGCTGCGGTGCGTACGCCAATAGGTAGTTTTATGGGAGGTTTATCTTCATTAACAGCTACTGAGTTAGGAAGCGTTGCTATAAAAGGAGCTTTAGATAAAATCAACCTAGACGCAACCCAAGTAGACGAAGTGTATATGGGTAATGTGGTACAGGCCGGCGTAGGTCAAGCGCCAGCTAGACAAGCAGCAATAGGTGCAGGTATCCCAGATACTGTACCTTGTACAACGGTAAACAAAGTATGCGCATCTGGTATGAAAGCTGTAATAAATGCGGCTCAGGCTATTGCACTTGGTGATGCCAATGTAGTTATAGCAGGTGGTATGGAAAGTATGAGTAACATTCCACATTACATGCACATGCGCAAAGGAGTAAAATTTGGACCCACTACAATGGTAGACGGTATGCAAAAAGATGGTCTGGTAGACCCCTTTGATAAAAATGCCATGGGCGTATTGGCAGATAGTTGTGCAGAAAAATATAGTTTCTCTAGAGAAGATCAAGATGCGTTTGCCATAGAATCCTACAAACGCTCTGCAAAGGCTTGGAGTGAAGGTAAATTCTCTAACGAAGTAATACCCGTTGCAGTACCTCAAAGAAGAGGTGACGCTCTTATTGTAAGTGAAGATGAGGAGTTTAAAAACGTAAGAATGGATAAAATTCCAGCCCTACGAGCTGCTTTTTCGAAAGAAGGAACCGTTACAGCGGCCAATGCATCCACTATTAATGATGGTGCTGGTGCAATGATTTTAATGAGTGAAGAGAAAGCCAACTCACTTGGACTTACCATATTGGCTACTATAAAAGGATATGCAGATGCAGCACACGAGCCGCAGTGGTTTACAACGGCTCCATCAAAGGCTTTGCCAAAGGCCCTTGCCAAAGCTGGTGTAACTCAAGATCAGGTAGATTTCTTTGAGCTTAACGAAGCCTTCGCGGTGGTTGGCCTTGCTAATATGAAAATTTTAGGCCTTGATAGCAGCAATGTAAATGTAAATGGTGGCGCTGTTTCTTTAGGGCATCCACTTGGGGTTAGTGGTGTTCGTATTATAATAACACTGTTAAACGTACTACAACAAAACGACGCAAAATTTGGAGCGGCAGCAATTTGTAATGGAGGTGGTGGCGCATCTGCTATGGTAATTGAAAGAGCCTAACTCACACAAGTTATTCTATGAAATACGGTATTTGTAATCTTTCTATTGTGCCTCTTAGGGCAGAAGCTGCAGACAGCAGTGAACTAGTGACCCAAGTATTGTATGGTGAAGTATTTAAGGTATTAGAGTCAAGAAAAAAATGGAGCAGAATACGCCTAGCCTATGATACATATGAGGCCTGGATAGATAACAAACAATTTCTGCCTATAGAAGAAGAAAATTACAATAATATCTCTAAGCAGACTCCTATTGTTTGTGAGGATCTTGTAGATATGGTATCTACCCAAGATAATCAGATGATATCTATAGTTATGGGTAGTTCTTTAAACGCCTTAGATATTTTAAATCATGAGTTTGAAGGTAGTAGTGTACAAGAAAAATTTGCTAAAGACAATGTAATAAACACGGCTCTTTTATATCTAAACACACCCTATTTATGGGGCGGAAAAACTCCTTTTGGCATAGATTGTAGTGGGTTTACTCAAATGGTGTACAAACTCAATGGTTATGCGTTAAAACGTGATGCTAGCCAACAAGTTGAGCAAGGAGAAGCCTTGAGTTTTATAGAAGAAAGTGAACCTGGTGATTTAGCATTTTTTGACAACGCCGAGGGAGATATTACACATGTAGGAATTATAATGAAAGACAACTACATTATACATGCACATGGTAAAGTACGTATAGACATGTTAGACCATACAGGTATTTTTAATATTCAAACAAGCCTTCATACTCATAAATTAAGAGTAATAAAGCGTATTATATAAACTAATTAAAAGTACAGAGTATCTTTATATAAAAAAATCCCGCCATGTTATAGCGGGATTTTTTAGTACTCAATATATGTAGCTTAGTTCTCTAACTCGTCGAGTTTAGATTTCATTTCAGATTCTTTAGCGTCCATGCCTAAAAGGCTGTATATTTCTTTAAGTTTTGCAACAAGTTGAGGATTATCACTTCTATAACTGTAGGCTGCCTCTAAATAAGGTAATGCTTCATTGTACAGCCCTTCTCTTTTAATCTCCAAGGCATTATATTTTTTAGAATCTGCCTTAGACATTCCTAAAGAATTCATTTCATCTACAATTTTCATCTCATCTCTTAATATCAAAGCACCAAGGTTTACAAGTGCAGAGGTATAATCTGGCTTTAGTTCGATTGCTTTTTTGTAAAACTCCATGGCTTTTTCTGGGTTTCCAGAAGAGGCCGCAACAACACCTATATTATAATACGGCTCAGGATCTGTAGGGTCAAACTCTAAAACTTGTTGCATCAATTCATCATAACGGGCTATATCTCCCATTTTATAAACCATCTCTGCCTCTGCTCTAACTAGGGTTATATCTGTGGGGTTTTCTAATCTAGCTTCTTTCATAAGGGCTATAGCCTTGTCATTCTCTCCTTTACTAGAGAGGATAAGCACCACGTTTTTTAAAATATCTCCCTTTATAGATTCAGACATACGCTCACCTGGTTTTGTGTATTTTCCAGATAACAATTCAGTGTTTCTGTCTGACTCAGAGGCAAAGGTCACTTGCTTGTTATCTTCTATACGAAGTGCTGTATACTTCTTTTTAATACCTGTATACCCAAGAGCTAATAGCTGCTGGTAATAATCAAGACTTGCGTCATAATCTTTGGCATTTATCATACTACCTGCCGCATAATACAAATCTATGGTGTCATTTTTCACCGTATAACTTAAATAAAACTTTTCTCCAGCTTTAGAATAATTTTTTGCGTTCGATTCTATAATGGCGCTATTAAACAAAGCTACACGAGTGTTGTCTAGACCAGTGTCAATAATACCTTTATACTGGTTTTTTGTGTCTAGTTTTTGAGCCGTTTTATAAGCATCAGCAGCATCTTTCATTTGCTGGTATCCAGATTTTCCTGCCTGGGCTAGTGTCACTTCACCTTTTGCTATGTAGAAATCTATTTTTGTTTCAAGGTCTGCTTCACCTAATTTAGTTTCTGCAGTATTCAGTAGCATTTGTGCCGCCTGGACATCTCCCTTTATAAATGCCTTTTGCGCTTTTTTAATTTCTTTTTTTTGGCCAAAAGACGCTACAGCAAATAAAAGTGCGCCTGCCAATAGTAATGATTTTTTCATCTTAAAATAATTAGAATCAGAAATGTGGCTTTTTATATTTCTGAAATATTAATAGTTATAAATTATTCTTCCTCAGTGTTTGTTTGCTCAGTGGCTGGCTCTGCACCTGTTACATCAACAGGAGTGATTTGCGAATCTGCATCTTCTAAAGACTCATCCAACTCTGGATCATCTTCTTTCATCACCTTAGCTACAGCTGCAATAGAATCGTCCTCACGAACTTTGATTAAACGAACTCCTTGTGTGGCACGTCCCATCACTCGAAGACTATCAACGGCCATTCTAATGGCAATTCCAGATTTATTAATAATCATTAAATCATCGCTGTCAACCACATTTTTAATGGCTACAAGTTTTCCAGTTTTATCTGTAAGGCTAATTGTTTTTACTCCTTTTCCACCACGGTTTGTGATGCGGTAGTCTTCAATGCTAGATCTTTTACCGTATCCATTTTCTGAAACCACTAAAATTTCAGAAGCGGTGTCATTTATGGCAATCATACCAACAAGCTCATCTGCATCATCTGCCAATCTAATACCACGAACTCCAGAGGCATTTCTACCCATAGGTCTTGTCTTTTCTTCTTCAAACCTAATGGCTTTACCACTCTTTACAGCAAGCATTACTTGAGAGTCTCCCGTAGTAAGTTTTGCCTCCAGAAGCTCATCGCGTCTTTAATTGTTATGGCATTAATACCATTGGTTCTAGGTCTAGAATACTGCTCTAGTGGTGTTTTCTTGACTTGCCCTTTTTTGGTGGCCATGATAACGTACCTGCTATTTACATATTCTTCATCTTTAAGATCCTGTGTGCAAATAAATGCCATTACCTTATCATCTGGCTCAATGTTAATCAAGTTTTGAATAGCACGCCCTTTTGATGTTTTACTTCCCTCAGGAATTTCAAAAACTCGCATCCAGAAACATTTTCCTTTTTGTGTGAAAAACAACATGTATTGGTGGTTGGTTCCCACAAATAAATGCTCTAAGAAATCTTCATTTCTTGTCGCAGAGGCTTTTTGCCCTACTCCACCTCTATTTTGTGTTTTATATTCTGCCAATGAAGTACGCTTAATATAACCCGCATGAGAAATGGTTAACACCACTTGCTCATCTGGAATTAAATCTGTGATACTTACATCTCCTCCAGCATACTCAATTACAGAACGACGCTCATCACCATATTTGTCTTGAATTTCTTGTAATTCTTCTTTGATAATAGTCATTCTACGCTCCTTGTCAGCAAGAATGTCTTGGTAGTCTTCTATGGTTTTCATGAGTTGTTCATACTCTGTACGAAGCTTGTCTTGCTCTAGACCAGTTAATTGGCGCAAACGCATCTCAACAATTGCCTTAGCCTGTATCTCAGAAAGCTCAAAGGCTTTAATTAAGGCAGCTTTTGCAGCATCTGCATTTGAAGAGCCGCGAATAAGACGTATCACCTCATCTATATTATCTGAGGCAATAATTAACCCCTCTAGTATATGAGCTCTTTCGTTGGCTTTTCTTAAAAGGTATTCTGTTCTTCTAACAACAACCTCATGACGGTGCTCTACAAAATAATGAATCAAGTCTTTAAGATTCAGCATTTGAGGTCTCCCTTTTACAAGAGCAATGTTATTTACACTAAAACTAGACTGAAGGGCTGTATATTTAAATAAGGTGTTTAGTACAATATTAGGAATTGCATCTCTTTTAAGTATGTATACAATACGCATTCCATTTCTGTCAGACTCATCACGAATGTTTGAAATACCCTCGATTTTCTTATCATTTATAAGATCAGCAGTTTTTTTAATCATGTCTGCCTTGTTGACTTGATACGGAATCTCATTTACAATGATACATTCTCTACCGCCAACCTCTTCAAAACTAGATTTGGCTCTCATTACAATACGCCCACGCCCAGTATGAAATGCATCTTTCACTCCATCATAACCATATATAATACCTCCAGTTGGAAAATCTGGGGCTTTTACATACTGCATGAGTCCGTCTATGTCAATATCTGGATTTTCTATATATGCCTGTATACCATCAACAACCTCTGTTAGGTTATGTGGTGGCATGTTTGTTGCCATACCCACAGCAATACCAGAGGCTCCGTTTATTAACAAGCCAGGTATTCTAGTTGGAAGTACCGTTGGTTCTTTTAAGGTGTCATCAAAGTTTAGTTGATGATCTACTGTATCTTTATCTATATCTGCCAGCATATCTTCACTAATACGCTGCATTCTTGCTTCTGTGTAACGCATTGCAGCTGGACTATCTCCATCTACAGAGCCAAAGTTACCTTGACCATCTACAAGTAAATAGCGTAGGCTCCACTCTTGTGCCATACGCACCATAGCATCATAAACAGATGTATCTCCGTGTGGGTGATACTTTCCTAAAACTTCTCCAACAATTCTGGCAGATTTTTTATGGGCACCTGTTGCTCGAATACCAAGTTCATGCATCCCAAACAAAACACGCCTGTGAACAGGTTTCATACCATCACGAACATCTGGCAGTGCACGTGACACAATTACAGACATCGAATAATCGATGTAAGCCGATTTCATTTCATCTTCAATGTTGATAGGAATCAATTTTTCACCTTCAGCCATAGTTGTTTTATATTATATTTATGTTTTTTTCTACTAGAGAAGCAAGATACGGTATTTCCTCATTTTTTAGCTAAAAAAACAAGGGTCTTATTCACGTTTTTATTAACAAAAAAACACCCCTAATTGGTTAATAACTAAAGGGGCTTACAAGCACATAACTAAGGTGTGTTATGTTAAAAAAAAATACTTGATAGAAACAGGAATGGTTTTTGTAATTATAACATTAATTTTTAGTAATTTTATACGAAAGAGAACGTAACCTATGGATGATAATTTTTCCCCAAGAGTAAAAGATGTTATTGCATTTAGCAAAGAAGAGGCGCTTCGGTTGGGCCATGATTTTATTGGCACTGAACACCTAATACTTGGGCTACTAAGAGATGGAGACGGCAAAGCTGTTACCATATTAAATGCCCTAGATATAGACCTGAACTACCTTAGACGTAAAGTTGAAATATTAAGCCCTGCAAACCCAGAAACTGGAATTGTAGGCAATGATAAGAAAAACCTGCATCTAACTCGGCAAGCAGAGCGCGCTTTAAAAACTACATTTTTAGAAGCAAAGCTATTCCAAAGCACCTCTATTAATACCGCTCATTTACTTTTATGTATTCTAAGAAATGAAAACGACCCTACCACCAAACTACTTGAAAAAATGAAAGTAGATTACGATGGTGTCAAAGAACAGTTTAAATCATTGCTCTCCAATGACGATGACTACATAGATATGCCAACAGCAGAGGATGCCTTCCCAGGTGATGACAAGTCAGACAAGGAAGAGCCTAGCAAAGAAAATTTATTTGGTAATCCAGGGGTCAAAACAAATAAAAAATCTAAAACACCTGTATTAGATAATTTTGGAAGAGATCTTACCGAAATGGCAGATTTAGGAAAACTAGATCCTGTAGTGGGTCGTGATGCTGAAATACAAAGAGTATCACAAATTTTGAGTAGACGCAAAAAAAACAATCCCTTACTAATTGGAGAACCTGGAGTTGGTAAATCTGCTATTGCAGAAGGTTTAGCACTTCGTATTGTACAGCGTAAAGTATCCCGTATTTTGTATGACAAACGTGTTGTAACATTAGATTTGGCCAGCCTAGTTGCAGGTACAAAATATCGAGGACAATTTGAAGAGCGGATGAAAGCCCTGATGAATGAGCTTGAAAAAAACAAAGACATCATTCTCTTTATTGATGAGATACACACTATTGTAGGTGCCGGTGGCGCTACTGGATCTCTAGATGCCAGCAATATGTTTAAGCCAGCATTGGCTCGTGGAGAAATACAATGTGTTGGAGCTACAACCCTAGATGAGCATAGACAATACATAGAAAAAGATGGCGCCTTAGAGAGAAGATTTCAGAAAGTTTTAGTAGAGCCTACCTCTGTAGAAGAAACAATTGAAATTTTAGAAAATATTAAAGAAAAATACGAAGCACACCATAATGTAAGTTATACAAAAGAAGCATTAGAGGCCTGTGTGAAGTTAACAAACAGGTACATGACAGACCGGTTTTTGCCAGACAAAGCTATTGATGCTTTGGATGAAGCAGGATCTCGAGTACACATTATTAACATTAATGTACCAAAGAAAATCTTAGAGCTTGAGCAAAAACTTGAGCAGGTAAGAGAACTTAAAAACTCGGTGGTTAAAAAGCAAAAATATGAAGAGGCAGCCAAGCTAAGAGATGATGAAAAAAACCTTGAAAAAGAATTAATTAGCCAACAAGAAATTTGGGAAAATGATTCTAAACTTCATCGCGAAACAGTAGACCAAGACAATGTAGCAGAGGTTGTTTCTATGATGTCTGGAGTGCCTGTTAATAGAATTGCTCAAACAGAAATTAATAAACTGGCAGAATTACCACAGCTTATCAAAGGAAAGGTAATTGGTCAAAACGACGCTGTAAACAAAGTGGTGAAGGCCATACAGCGTAATCGTGCAGGACTTAAAGATCCAAACAAGCCCATTGGTTCATTTATTTTTCTTGGACAAACAGGGGTTGGTAAAACTCAATTAGCCAAGGTTTTGGCCAAAGAGTTGTTTGACAACGAAAACTCACTGATACGCATTGACATGAGTGAGTACATGGAAAAATTTGCCATATCAAGACTTGTAGGAGCTCCTCCTGGATATGTAGGGTATGAAGAAGGTGGACAGCTTACAGAAAAGATACGACGTAAACCTTATTCTGTGGTGCTATTGGATGAGATAGAAAAAGCCCATCCAGATGTGTTTAATATGTTACTGCAAGTACTCGATGATGGACATCTAACAGACAGTCTAGGACGCAAAATAGATTTTAGAAACACCATTATTATTATGACCTCCAACATTGGAGCCCGTAAATTAAAAGATTTTGGTCAAGGAGTTGGTTTTGGGACTGCTGCACAAACAAGCCAGGCAGATGCTAATGCCAAGGGAGTTATTGAAAATGCTTTGAAAAAAACATTCGCTCCAGAATTTTTAAATCGTGTAGATGATGTGATGATATTCAACAACCTAGATCGTGATGATATTCATAAAATCATTGATATAGAGCTGGCCATATTATTTTCTCGTATTAAAGCACTTGGATATGACCTAACTCTAACCAAAAAAGCGAAAGATTATATTGCAGACAAAGGATTTGATTCAGATTATGGAGCCAGACCTTTAAAGCGTGCCATTCAAAAATATATTGAAGACGCCTTGGCTGAAGAAATAATTAACAGCAATCTTAAAGAAGGAGATTCCATTACCATGGATTTGGACGACAAGAAAAATGAACTTAGTATAAAAATTAAAAAACAGAAAAAGAAGACTACAGAATCTTAAATAAGATCTCTAAGATTTATAACAAAAACGCCCCTTATTAATAAGGGGCGTTTTTATTTTATACTCTTAACCCCTACTCTTTACAAGCAAAGTGTTATGGGATACTATTTTAAAAAAAAAAAGTTAAAACAGTAGTTCACTATCTACACTAAAGCTTTGCAAAAAAGCAACACTTGCATGAATATCATCTGCTAGAATTCTATCTTCTTCTAAAAACGGCACCACGGTTCTATAACTTTCTATAAATGACATTATAAAGGGTGATGATTTTTTATCTCTAAAGGCCAACCCTTGAGCGGCGTTCATCAGCTCAATTGCTAGTATGGTTTCTATATTATCTATAATACGCAAGCATTTAGTTGCTCCATTGGCTCCCATACTCACATGGTCTTCTTGGCCGTTTGAGGAGACTATAGAATCTATAGAGGATGGAGTTGCAAGTTGTTTGTTCTGACTTACAATACTTGCCGCTGTATACTGAGGTATCATAAAACCGCTGTTAAGACCTGGGTTTTTAACCAAAAAAGCAGGTAAATCACGCAAACCAGATATTAGCTGGTAGGTTCTTCTCTCAGAGATACTCCCCAATTCACTCATTGCAATGGCCATATAATCTAGGGCCAGGGCCAGTGGTTGGCCATGAAAATTTCCGCCAGAGATAATTAAATCTTCTTCTATAAAAATATTTGGGTTATCTGTAACTGCGTTAATCTCTGTTTTAAATGTTTGCTGTACAAATTCTAGAGTGTCTTTGGTAGCGCCATGCACTTGGGGTATACACCTAAAAGAATAGGGGTCTTGAACATTTGTTTTTTCGGCAGACCCAAGCTCACTGTCTTGTAGAATCTCATTGATACGTGCAGCGGTTTCCAGCTGCCCTTTGTGCGGGCGTACTTTATGCACAAGTGCATTAAAGGGACTCATATTACAATCAAAAGCATCTATAGAAACCGCACTAATAACATCTGCCAGATAAGAATACTTATAACTCTTAAGTAGCATATAAACTCCATATGCACTCATAAACTGTGTCCCGTTTAAAAGGGCCAATCCCTCTTTAGCCATCAGTGTTATTGGGCTCCAATTATGTTCTTGCATGATACTTGAAGTGGGCACTATTGCATCATCTAGCCAAACATCTCCTTTGCCTAGAAGCGGTAAAGACATGTGCGCTAGTGGAGACAAATCTCCTGAGGCGCCAAGACTACCTTGGGTATACACAACAGGAATTACATTGGCGTTGTACATGGCCACCAATCTAGCAACAGTTACTAACTGCACCCCACTATAGCCATAACTTAAAGATTGTATTTTAAGCAATAACATTAACTTCACTATAGCCTTAGGCACATACTCTCCCGTACCACAGGCATGGGAGGTAACCAAGTTTTCTTGAAGTTTTGATAAATTCTCTGAAGAGATTTTAACATTACACAAAGATCCAAAACCAGTGTTTATACCGTAAATAGGCGTGTCATTGTTTTTTATTTTTTTTGAAAGAAACTCATATGAGTTATTTATATTATCTATTGCCTCTTTGGAAAGGGCTAATTGTTTTTGATTATCAACGATATCTTTAATGACAGATAGCTCAACAGGGGAGCTGCTTATATGATGTATTTCAGACATGATTTTAAATTTGTTTAGACAAAAATACAATATATGTTTTTGTATAACTAACAGAAATTTAGCTATTCAAAAGAATGCTCTTGTACTGGATTTTATTGCAGTAGCGTATTAAAGAAAAAAAGTGCGAAATATTATAAATTATTATTTTAAAGCAATACTCATAAAAATTTGGTAAGCCCACCACCCTAGCGTTATATTTGCTTTTTTAAAATAGGAATCAACAAACAACACAGTGTTTAAAACATCGTTTTACGCGCTGTGTAAATATAATATATAATGAAAGACACAGCTCTATCTGCAATACACGCGGCCCTTGGCGCAAAAATGGTACCCTTTGCTGGGTATAATATGCCCGTTTCTTATCAAGGAATTAACATAGAACATCAAACCGTAAGAGAAAAAGTAGGCGTTTTTGATGTAAGCCATATGGGAGAGTTTTTTATAACAGGGCCTAATGCGCTTGGTTTAATACAAAAGGTGTGTAGCAATGACGCTTCCAAACTAGAAGATGGTGAGGCCCAGTATAGTTGTTTTCCTAATCTAGATGGCGGTGTGGTAGATGATCTTATTGTATATAGAATAGCTGCAGAAAAATGGCTACTTGTTGTAAACGCATCAAATATAGATAAGGATTGGGCATGGATTAACGCTCACAATACCATGGGAGCTGTGCTTGAAAATAGTAGTGATAACTATTCCCTTTTGGCCATACAAGGCCCAAAAGCTATACAGGCAATGCAAAGCCTTACCCAGGAAGATTTAAGTGCTATTAAATTTTACACCTTTAAAATAAACACCTTTGCAGGTGTTGAAGATGTAATTATTAGCGCAACTGGGTATACAGGTAGTGGTGGTTTTGAAATTTATTGTAAAAACACCCAGGTGGCCCAAATATGGACAAAAGTTTTTGAAGCTGGAGCAGATTGGGGCATCCAGCCCATTGGATTGGCTGCCAGAGATACCTTAAGACTTGAAATGGGCTATTGCCTTTACGGAAATGACATAGATGACACTACCTCGCCTCTAGAGGCAGGTCTTGGTTGGATTACAAAATTCAATAAAGATTTTACAAACAGTGCATCCCTAAAAAAACAAAAAGAGTTGGGGATATCAAAAACATTAGTTGGTTTTCAGCTCACTCAGCGCGGTATACCAAGACAGGGGTATGCAATTGTTGATGCCCAAGGCAACAGTATTGGAAGAGTTACTAGCGGTACCATGTCTCCATCTATGGGTATGGGTATTGGTTTGGGATATGTGCCTGTGGCATTAAAAGAAGTTGGATCTCAAATACATATTCAAATACGTAACAAAATAGTACCTGCAATGGTTGTAAAATTACCATTCTATAAAAAATAAAAGTGCCAATACCTTTTTTAATCATTGGCAATCAATTAAAGATGTAGGCTAATTCAAACTAGATGCAGAAACAAAAACACAGCATATTAATTTTAGGAGCAAGCGGGTATACTGGCAATGCTATCTATAGAGAGCTGTGCAGCTATTTTGAGACCTATGGCACCTACTATTGTGCCCATGAATTGTATGATAACAATAAGGCGTTCTTTGGATATGATATAGCCAATGATGATATTACCAAAATCCTAGAACAAATTAAGCCCACCCTAATTATTTCTGCACTTCGCGGAAATTTTAAAGCGCAATACCATGCCCATAAACAGGTTTGTAAGTATATAAATGGCGCCCCAGGGTGTAGCCTATTATTTTTATCTTCTGTTAATGTCTTTGATGGCCTTTGTAGTGTGCCAAGCTATGAAGATACACGCCCTAGGGCTGTAAGTGAATACGGGAAGTTTAAAACCTCTGTAGAAAAACTACTGTTCGAAAAAATTAAAAATCAGGTAAGTATTTTAAGATTACCAATGGTGCTGGGCGCTTATAGCCCAAGAATTTTACAATTAAGACAAGCCATTAAACACCAAGCGGTTTTTGATGTCTACCCAAATCTTATTATAAGTGTAACAACTGCCAACACCATAGCGCAACAAATTCATTACATCATTAATAAAGAGCTAAGGGGTATTTTTCATTTAGCAAGCAATGATCTGGTACATCATCAAGATTTATTCACAGAAATTTGTGAGAAGATAAGCAACAAGACACCTATCTTTAAAAGCATTTACAATAGTAATGATGATCAATACTTAGCTATTTTACCAAAGCACAATACCCTGCCTGTAAACTATCAAACTACCGTGGCAGCTGTTATAGAAAATTCTACTCTAGAGGATCTTATTACTCATAAAAACACATAAGTATGATAAAATATACACAAGCGCAGATTACAGAAAAGCTAACTCAGTTTCAGGGCTGGGAGTATGTTGAAGGGGGCCTATATGCCAGTTTTGAATTTGAAAATTTTAAAGAGGCTTTTTCTGCCATGACACGCATCTCCTTTGAAGCAGAGCGTCTTAACCATCACCCAGAGTGGACTAATGTATACAACACTTTAGAGATTTTCTTGTCTACCCATGATGCAGATGGTGTTACAGAAAAAGATTTTGAACTAGCCGCTATTATAGATTTGCTTATTGGCTAATAATGCAAAATACAACACACAGGTATTACAAAGTCTTTAAACCCTATGGAGTGGTGAGTCAATTCACCACCAATGACAAACACGCTAAAAACAAAACTTTTTTAGGGGCTTTGGGTGATTTCCCAAAAGGCACCATGGCTATTGGTAGACTAGATGAGCCTAGTGAGGGCTTACTACTAC
>Ga0209816_1002477_pt1 | contig 13097 bp, 17 predicted proteins | sample CoawatmetaG01DNA_FD_187509 | JGI IMG/M metagenome (GOLD analysis project Ga0209816, IMG submission 187509) | Marine microbial communities from the West Antarctic Peninsula - Coastal water metaG017-DNA (SPAdes) (version 2) | ecosystem: Environmental > Aquatic > Marine > Coastal ... | reverse complement strand
GAAAATGTAAGAGATAAAAAGAAAAGAGGAGAAAAAATGAATTCAAAAAAAAATAGCACTATTTCTCCTAAAGTTTACGCAGAATCAAAAAAAGGTTTTCCGAACAGTAAAAAAAATAAAAATAAAAGTAAGAAAAAAGTAACAGCGTAATGAGAACCTATTTTAATGATGGTGGAAGTGCGGCATGGACTAGAAAAGAAGGTAAGTCTGAGTCCGGTGGTTTAAATGCCAAAGGCAGAGCCAGCTACACAAAAGGCACATTAAAAGCACCTACAAAATCAAAAACAAATCCAAGACGTAAATCGTTTTGCGCAAGAATGAAAGGTATGAAAGCTAAATTAACTTCAGCTAAAACAGCAAGAGATCCAGATTCAAGAATAAACAAATCACTACGAAAGTGGGATTGTTAGTGGATCCATTAGTTCTAGTAGCAAAGATACAAAAAATAGTCAGAGAAAGATTACAAGCTGTTGGAGACACAATGATAACAGGTGGGGTTGACAACATGGAAAAATATCAATATATGTTAGGACAAGCAAGATCTTATAATTATATTTTACAGGAAATCTCTAACCTGCTAAACAACAAGGAGCAAAAAGATGAGCAAGGAAACGTTATCGACATCGACAGAAATACCAAAACATAATAATGCTTTAGAAGAAAAGTATAAAAAGATAGAAGAAAAAGAACCATTAAATCCCGAAACCATTGAAGCACAAAGATCCCAGTTACCGGAACCAAGCGGCTGGAGACTTTTGGTTTTACCTTTTACACCTAAAGAAAAAAGTAAAGGCGGAATTATATTCACTCAAGAATCTTTAGACAAATTACGTATTTCCACTAACTGTGGTTATGTACTCAAGTTAGGACCGTTGGCCTATCATGATAAAGAAAAATATCCAACAGGACCGTGGTGCAAAAAAGGACAGTGGGTTATTTTTGCACGTTATGCGGGATCAAGATTACCCATCGAAGGCGGAGAAGTTCGTTTATTAAATGATGACGAAGTTCTAGGAACAATAGAAGATCCTGAATCCGTACTTCTTAACGTTTAACACATAGAAGGGATAAGACTATGCCAGATACAGAACAAACAAAAAAAGAACCAATGGTGGATATAGATACTTCAGGACCTGAAGTAGATGTAGATATATCAGAAAAAAAAGAAGTAGAAGTAAAAGAAACTGTTGAAACACCAGAAGTAATAGAAACAGTAGTAGAAGAAACTACTAACGAAAAAGAAGCTAAACCAGAAATTGAAGAATACAGTGAAGGTGTTCAAAAAAGAATAGCTAAGTTAACTAAAAAATGGCGTGAAGCAGAAAGACAAAGAGAAGCTGCTTTAGAATTTGCCAAAGGTGTTCAACAACAACACACACAGTTAAAAACAAGATTTTCTAAAATGGAACCAAATTATGTTCAAGCTTTAGAAAATAGATTAACATCTGGAATAGAAGCAGCAAAAGCAAAACTTGCAACTGCGAGAGACAGCGGAGATATTAGTGCTGAAGTAGAAGCTCAAAGAGATATATCTAGACTTGGTTTAGATGAAGCAAGGTTAGGCGCTATGAAGGAAAGACAATCTGAAAATAAAGAACAGATTGTTAGAACTCCTGCAATGCAACAACCTGCTGCTCAACAAGCACCACAGCCAGATCCAAAAGCTGAAGCATGGGCAGATAGAAATTCTTGGTTTGGACAGGATAGTGCTATGACGTATACAGCGTTTGATCTACATAAAAAATTAACTGAAACAGAGGGTTTTGATCCTAATTCAGATGAATATTATGCAGAAGTTGATAAGCGTATAAGACTTGACTTTCCCCATAAATTCAGTACAACTGAACAAAAGGTTTCGACTAAACCTGCACAAACAGTAGTGTCGGCGACACGAAGTGCAAGACCAGGTCGCAAAACTGTGAGGCTCACACCATCACAGGTTACAATCGCTAAAAAATTAGGTGTGCCATTAGAAGAGTATGCGAAACAACTAAAAATCACGGAAGGAATATAAGCATATGGAAAACGATAAAATAAAAACCTCACGTGCGAGTCAAACTAGAGTTAAAGAAGAACGAAAAAAAGTTTGGTCTCCACCCTCATCTTTAGATTCACCCCCTGCACCAGACGGGTTTAAACATAGATGGATAAGAGCTGAATCAATGGGATTCGATGATACGAAAAACATGTCAGCTAAATTAAGATCAGGATACGAATTGGTTAGAGCCGATGAATATCCAGAGACTGATTATCCAGCTGTGACCGAAGGTAAATACAAGGGAATGATTGGAGTTGGCGGCCTATTGCTGGCTAGGATATCTAATGAGATTGTTGAGTCACGAAAAGCTTATTTTGCGAAACAAACACAAGACAAAAATAATGCAATCGACAACGACCTCATGAAGGAACAGCACCCAAGTATGCCTATCAATAGTGATAGACAAACTCGTGTAACCTTCGGTGGTACAAAGAAAAGTTAATTTTTTAACGATTCTCGGGTTAATCCCTACCAACGAAATAACAATTAACCCGTTTATGGATAAAACCATAAACATAATGAGGATACAAATATGGCAAATCAAGATGCAGCGTTCGGTTTCAGACCAGCAAGAAGTCTTACTGGTGGACAAATAAGAACAGAAGAATATGCAATTGCTAATAACGCATCTGGCAGTATTTTTACTGGACAGATAGTTGAAGCAGTAGCAGGTGGTGGTATTGAACCAGCAGCAGCAGGAGACACACAACAATTGGGTGTTTTCTCTGGTGTGTTTTATACTGACCCCACAACAGGTAAACCAACATGGAGAGCTTTCTATTCACAAGTAGCAGCAGCAGATATCGTTGCTTCAGTGGTAGCGGATCCCTATGTAGTGTTTGAAGCACAACACGATGGTACAGGTACGGCAGCGATGAACAATTCAGACTTCGATTTTACAGGAGTAGCAGGAAGCACAATTTCTGGACAATCAACTTCTGAAATTGATACATCATCTACTGGTACTACAGGTGGATTAAAACAAATTGGAATATCCAAAGATCCATCAAACAATGATACAGCTACAGCTAATGCTAACGCATATGTCGTTATCAATACTGGTGAGCATGTATTTAAACTAACAACAGGCGTCTAATAGAATAGGAGAATAATATTATGGCAATATCAAGATCACAACTAGTTAAAGAACTAGAGCCAGGATTGAATGCACTATTCGGCCTGGAATACAAAAACTACGCAGATGAACATACACAAATTTTCGATGTCGAAAATTCAGACAGAGCTTTTGAAGAAGAAGTAATGTTAAGTGGTTTCGGAAATGCAGAAGTAAAACCTGAAGGTTCTTCAGTTAATTACGATGATGCAAAAGAAACATTCACTGCTAGATACACTCACGAAACGCTTGCTTTAGCGTTCTCAATCACAGAAGAAGCGATTGAAGATAACTTGTACGATAGACTTGCGTCTAGATATACAAAAGCATTAGCTAGATCTATGGCTAACGCTAAACAAGTTAAAGCAGCAAATGTGTTAAACAATGCGTTTGACTCAAACTTCACCGGTGGTGATGGAGTAGAACTTTGTTCTGCTGTTCACCCAATCGTTGCTGGAACGTTCAAAAATGAACTATCAACTGCAGCTGACCTTAACGAAACATCGTTAGAGCAGTCGTTAATTGATATCGCAGGAATGACGGATGAGAGAGGGTTAAAAATAGCATCAAGAGGAATGAAACTAATTATTCCTTCTGAGTTACAATTCACAGCTGAGAGATTGATGAAATCTCAAGGTAGAGTTGGAACAGCTGACAATGACATCAATGCAGTAGCTAACATGGGAATGATTCCACAAGGCTATGTAGTTAATCACTACTTAACTGACACAGATGCGTTTTTCATCAAAACTGATGTACCTAATGGACTGAAAATGTTTGTTAGAGCGCCAGTTAAAACAGCGATGGAAGGCGATTTTGAATCTGGAAACGTTAGATACAAAGCTAGAGAGAGATATTCATTTGGATTCTCAGACCCTAGAGGTATCTTCGGATCACCAGGCGCAGCGTAGTCTAAACTAAACTTAAGTGAGGCGGCCTAAAAACCGCCTCATTTTTTTTGCAAAATAAAAAACACAATGAAGAAATTCTTAATTAAAATTACTGCCTACGGATACATAACTGAATTTACAGTTATGGCTGCAGATGACTCTAAAGAAATAGAGAATGCAATCCTTGACAAACTAGGAAAAAATGATATTAATTGGGAGAAGTCAGGCTTTTATAGTTTGACAAAAAAATGGTTAACCTTTGAGGAGATTAACGATGACAAACTTACAAGACCTATACAAACAGAAAAGGTCTCTGGAGTTGAGTTGGGAGCAGGAGCATCTTAACGAGGGTAGATATACTCTTGATATGGTCAGAATAGATCATAAAGTCAGACAAGTAATTGCTGACATTAAGACAAAAGAAGCTGAGTTAGCACACCATGTTAGCAAAGTAGAAGACTCTGCACCACAAGTTTCCGTAGCTACTTAACAAAAAGCTACACCACTGAAATACCACTTTCACTACAGAATCTCTTGCACTCTATTTAAATCTGTTGTATAATTATCACACTGTATATTAAATAAATAAAATGTAGACGCATACAGTCGACATCCCTAGGGACTACATTTAATATTCTAGGAGGAATATAACATGGCAAACACAACGTTCAACGGACCGGTAAGGTCTGAAAAAGGCTTTCAAGTAGCAACTAAAAACACATCTACTGGAGCAGTAACAACTAGAATGAGTTCAGGAATGCCTGACTTAACTGGTTTAACAATCTCAGATGTAGCAACAGCATCTGGTGTAACTTTAGCAGCAGACACTATTTCTGTAGTCAATTACACAGGTGCAGCAGCTGCAACTATGACACTACCCGCAGCAACAGCAGGGACAATAGTAATTTATTGTCAATCAAAAGACACTACAGGTGGAACAACAGCATTAGTTTTTGATGCAGCTGGTTCCGATGTTTTTGCAACAGGTTCAGTTATTGAATCAAGAGGTTCAAGTGAAGTAACTTTTGATACTTCAGCAGCAGGTGAAACAAAATTAACTTTCACACCAGCTAACGCAACAACTAATTTGTTGACTACTGGTGGACAGATTGCTTTCATTTGTTATGAAAATGCTACATGGCACATTGCAACAAAATTAGCAGCTGAGACTACTCAAGTCACAGGTGCATTTGTATTTGCAGCGTAATAACAATTAACTTAAGTGGGGTTTCGGCCCCACTTAAATTTACTTAATTAAGGAGGGTAAATAAAATGGCAGACGTAGTAACAGGACCAGAAATCCTACAAGAAAACGACAAGAGAGTAGTAATAAAATTAGTAAATCAATCAGATGGAACAGGTGCAACAACTGTATTTTTTGACGTTTCAGCAATGGCAGCAAATATAGCAGGACAAGCTGTAACAAGAGGAACATTACAAAGAGTATGGTTCTCAGCTCAAGGTGGAGATGGCGGAGATTCATTCGCTCGTTTAGATTTTGAAGATTCAGATGGTGATAGACCTTTACTTGGTTTTACAGGAACAGGCTATTGGGACTTTAGAGAATTTGGTGGTTGTCCAGCAAGCAGAAACGATAACACAAACGGTGATATTAATTTTGTGGTTCCAGGCGCAGCAGACTCTGGAAATATGTACTCAATCGTAGCTGAATTTATTAAAGAATATTCATAGGAAGGTAACTAATGGCCAATACAACTTCAGGCGCAGTTACTTTTGACAAAACGTTCGCAGTTGATGAGATAATTGCAGAAGCATACGAACGTATAGGTTCACAGGTAAGCTCTGGATATCAATTAAAAACAGCAAGACGTTCTTTAAATATAATGTTTCAAGAATGGGGCAATAGAGGTTTACACTATTGGGAAGTAGGAGAAGCTGATATTAATTTAGTTGAAGGTCAAGCAGAATATATTTTGTTTAGATCAACCGGTGATGGAACAAGTGCAGTTACAGATCCTGCTAATACTTATGGTGTAGCAGATGTTCTTGAAGCAACTTTAAGAACAAGTAGAACTGCAGTAGCTCAAGCAGATTCTGCACTTACAAAAATAGACAGATCAACTTATTCAGCTCTAGCAAATAAATTATCAAAAGGAACACCATCAAAATATTTTGTTCAAAGATTTGTAGAAAAAACAGTTGTAACAGTTTATCCAACAGCTGATTCTAGTAATGCAGCAAAAGCTGCTCATATTTATTTTGTAAAAAGAATACAAGACGCATCATCTACTTATACAGATGCAACAGATGTTCCATTTAGATTTGTACCATGTATGGTATCTGGTCTAGCTTTTTACTTATCACAAAAATTTAACCCACAGTTAGTTCAACAAATGAAATTACTTTATGAAGATGAATTAGCTAGAGCATTATCAGAAGATGGTTCTTCTACTAGTGTTCACATAACACCAAAAGTGTATTACCCAGGAACATAATGGCAAGAGGAAAATTTTCAAAAGCAATATCAGATAGATCAGGAATGCAATTTCCATACACTGAAATGGTTGAAGAATGGAGTGGTTCTATTGTACATAAATCAGAATTTGAATCAAAACATCCTCAATTAGAAATAAGTGCTCATCACGGAGATGAACAAGGTCTTAAAAATGCAAGGCCAGATAGAGTAGAATTTGCAACGCCTAGTGTTTTAATGGATAACCCTTTTATTACTTCTTCATCTTTAACTTCAGTTGTAGTTTATATTTCTCCTGATAGTAAAGGAATTGATACAAATTCTTTTCAAACAAGTGATGCTATTAGATTTACATCTGTAAAATCTTCTGCAGGTAGTGTTGCCTCAAGTGTTTTTGAATTAGAAACTACATTAAATGAAAATCTAACTAATTCAGATACTACTATTACTTTATCAGATGCAACTAATTTTCCAACTAGTGGATTTATTGTTATTGAAAAGGTACTAACTTCTGATGATACAACTAATGAGTTATTAGTAGGTAAATTTGCAAATGAAACAATTCAATATACAGGTAAATCTGGTAATAATTTAACAGGCTGTACAAGAGGCACAGCGGCTCCTATTACTGGAGTTACACCAAATGTTACAACAGCAAGAGCACACAATTCAGGTGCAAAAGTTTTTGGATCGTATATAATAACAAGAACAACAAGCTCAATTACAGATAATGGAGTATCTACATCATATAGTTTCTCTTTTACTTTTAGTTTAGCTTCATCGGCAACAACAGGTGGAACAGGTGGAGGCAGTTTTGTATTTGCAGGACCTGTAAATCAAAGAGGATAATATGGCAGGAATTAGTTACTCAGATTTAAGAACAAATATTAGAAACTACACAGAAGTTACTAGCACCGTGCTAACTGATGCTGTTATTGAGAACATAGTTTTAAATGCAGAGTACAGAATTTTTAGAGATATACCTAGTGATGCATATAGAAAAACAGCTCAAGATAATTTAGTGGCAAACCAGGAACATGCAAATGTACCAGCAGGAGCTTTGTTTGTAAGAGCAGTTGAAGTTGCTGATTCTACAGCAGCTTTTAATAATCCAATTTTTTTAGAAAAAAGAGATATGACATTCTTAGATGAGTTTAATGGTGCACGTGTTACAGGAAGACCTAAATACTTTGCTATGAAAGGTGGAGCAAGTGGTAATACAAATACTACTTCAGGAGCAATATTATTATCTCCAATACCAAATGCTACATATGTATACAAAATTCATTACAATGCTATACCAGCTAAGTTAGAAGCTTCTAGCAATGAGACAAATTTCATTAGTTTAAATTTTCCAAATGGTTTACTATATGCTGCTTTAGTAGAATCATATGCCTATTTAAAAGGGCCAATGGATATGTTACAATTATACGAGCAAAAATACAAAGAAGAAGTTCAAAAATTTGGTGGAGAACAAATAGGTAGAAGAAGACGAGATGATTACACTGATGGAACAGTTAGGCTAGCTGTCCAAGAAGTAAAACAATAGGAATTAAATTATGGCATCAACATTTACAACACTCGGTTTAGAACTAATGGCAACTGGCGAAAACGCTGGTACATGGGGAGATAAAACTAATACCAATCTAAGCATGGTTCAAGCAGCCGTTGCTAGTTATGTAGAAAAATCTATTGCAGGTGGTGCAGCAACTACAACTTTAACAATTACAGACGGCGATGCAACAGAATCTACATCAGTTGCAAGAAGTGCTATTATAAAACTTACAGGAACAATATCAGGCAATCAAATTGTAACTGTTCCAGATTCTTTAGAAAAAACGTTTATTGTTGTAAACGGAACATCAGGATCACACACAGTACAATTTAAAACAGCATCAGGATCAGGTGTAACTTTTTCAACTGCGGATAAAGGATCTAAATTTTTATTTGCTGATGGTACTAATATTAATGAAATTATTTCATCTTCTATTCCTGCAGACAATATTACAACTGGTGATGCAGCATCTAGTTTTGCAACGTCATCTGGTGCAGTATTAATTGATTCACAAGCAAGCACAACTACAGTTGACGGTCACACAGGTGTTACAATTCAAACTACAAGTTCTGGAAACATAACTTTAGATTCAGTTGCAGATATTGTACTTGACGCAGATGGTGCTGATATATTTTTAAAAGATGCAGGCACAACTTATGGTAGTTTAACAAACACCTCAGGAAATTTAATAATTAAATCAGGAACAACTACAGCGTTAACTTTTAGTGGAGCCAATGCCACACTTGCTGGAGATTTAACAATCTCTGGTGATGACTTAACAATGGCAACCAATACATCGGGTGCAGCTTTAATTGGTGATGGTACAAATTATAATCCAGTTGTTATATCAGGAGATATTTCAATAGCTTCTTCAGGAGTAGCAGCAATAGGATCAGGAGTTATTGTTAATGCTGATGTAAATTCTTCAGCAGCAATTGCAATTTCTAAAACAGCTTTAGTAGCTGGCACAGGTATTACACTTTCAACAAACACATTAAACTTAGATGCTGCTCAAACAGGTATTACATCTTTATTAGCAACAGATATTAAAATTGGTGAAGATAATGAAACTAAAATAGATTTTGAAACAGCAAACGAAATTCATTTATATGCAGCAAACGCAGAACAAGTATATGTTGCAGATGGAATTTTTGGACCACAAACAGATAGCGATGTAGATTTAGGAACAACAGGTGTTAGATGGAAAAACGCTTTTATAGATTCTATTACTACAACAGGAGATGTTACTGTTGGTGGAGACTTAACTATTACTGGTGATGATTTAGTAATGGGAACTAATACATCAGGACATGCATTAGTTGCAGATGGTACAAATTTTAATCCAGTAGCAATAAGCGGAGATATTACTTTAGCTGCAAATGGTGCAGTTGCAATCGCTTCTGGTGTTATTGTTAACGCTGATGTAAATGCTTCAGCAGCAATTGTAGACACTAAATTAGCTACAATAAGTACAGCAAATAAAGTTGCTTTAACAGCTTTAGACCTAGATGGCGGAACAGAAATAGGAGCAGCCATTGTAGATGCAGATGTATTTATTATTGACGATGGTGCAGGCGGTACAAATAAAAAAGTTTTAGCTTCAAGAATTAAAACATATGTTGCAGGAGGTGAAGTAGCCGCAGATGATATTACAGTTGGTGATGCAGCAGTATCTATTGCAACAACAAGTGGTAACGTAGTAGTTGATTCAAACGCTGGATTAGTATCCATAGATGGTCATACAGGTGTCACACTTGCTTCTTCTAACTCTGGAGATATTACATTAGATTCAGTAGCAGATATTAATTTAGATGCAGGCGGAGCAGATATAGTTTTTAAAGATGATGGGACTCAATTTGGTAAAATAACAAATGATGGAACACACATTACAATTTTTGATGGCACAACATTAAATACAACTATGGCTGGAGCAAATATTGCTTTTGCTGGAACGGTTACAAGTGCAGGTGTTATAATTGCTGGAGGACAAATTTCAGCAATTGATGGAACAGCAGGAGCTCCTGCGATTAGTAATACAGGAGATCTTAACACAGGTTTATTATTTAGTGCTGCTGATACAATGGCATTTTCAGCTGGTGGAACTGCACAATTTACAATGGCAGATGGATTAATTGCACCTGTTACAGATAATGATGTAGACTTAGGAACAAATTCTTTACAATTTAAAAACGTACATGTAAACGGTACAACGTTTACTGATGCATTAGGTTTTGGTACAGTAGTAATGACATTACCAACTGCTGATGGTGATGCAAATCAAATTTTAACAACAGACGGTTCTGGCACATTAGCTTTTGTAGATAACTCTGGTGGTACTGATTGGCAAGCTGTTAAAACAGGAAACTTTACAGCAGCCGCTGGACAAGGTATTTTTGCAAATACAACGTCAGCTGCTTTTACAGTTACACTTCCTGCAGGATCTATTGGAGATGAAGTTTCAATTATAGATTACGCAGGTACATTTGATTCTAATGCTTTAACCGTTGCTGCTAATGGTTCAGAAAAAATTAACGCATCTACAGACGATTTAACAATAAGCGTTGAACGAGCAGCTTTGACATTAGTTTTTACAGATGGAACTCAAGGTTGGCTAGTTAGAGGGTAATAACCAATGACAGCATTTAAAACAATTAAAGGTGTACCAGTAAAAACAATATCAGGTGATAGAGCAGGAGCTTCATTTGAAGGACAGCTTTACTATGATTCAGATGGCGTTGGTATTTTTAAATTTGTAGGACCTCAATCATCTGCATGGGCATCAGGTGGAAATTTAAGTACAGCTAGACAAGGATTATTAGGTGCAGGAATACAAACAGCAGGTTTAGTTGCTGGAGGTGAAGGCGCTCCTCCAGGAGGTATTTCACAAGGTGCAAAAACAGAAGAGTATAATGGTTCTTCTTGGTCAGAACAAAATGATATGAATACTGCAAAAACTACTGCAGCAGGACTTGGTATTCAAACTGCAGCTTTAGCCGCAGGTGGTATTGCTCCACCTGGAACATTTGCATTAACAGAAAAATATAATGGTACTTCTTGGACTGAAGTAAATGATATGAATACTGCAAGAACAAATTTAGCAGGATCAGGTGTTGATACAGCAGGTTTAGTTTTTGGTGGTTTAGTTGGAAGTACATTACAAGCATTAACAGAAGAATTTGATGGAACTAGCTGGACAGAATCAGGAGATTTAAATACAGCAAGAAAACAACTAGCAGGTTGCGGTGTGCAAACTGCATCAATAGGTTTTGGTGGAGATTCAGGTAGTGTTTCAGCTTTAAATGAAGCTTACAACGGAACGTCTTGGACTGAAGTTGGTGATTTAAATACTGCAAGAAGTAATTTAGGTGCTGCAGGATTACAACCTTCTGCTATTGGTTTTGGAGGTTTTACCAATGCTAATGTTGCAATTACTGAATCTTGGGATAATTCAAGTTGGACTGAAACTGCTGATTTAGCAAATGTAAGAAGAGAAGTGTCTGGACAAGGATCTGCTACTTTAGGTTTAGCCGCAGGTGGTAGAGATAATAGTAATGTAACAGCCGCAACAGAAGAATGGACAGTTGCTAGCCCTATTAAAACAATTGATTTAAGCTAACAATAAGATTATAACTAACAAAAAAGGAGTAAACTATGGCATATAAATATTGTACAGCAACTAACACAGGTAAAGACTTTTTTACCCATGAAGATAGAACAAGATTTCATCTAGAAGGTCACCCTGGTGATGTTTGGATTACAGGTGATAATAACTATGGTGATCAATGGATAGCAAGAATTTCTGGCACTGTTAAAACAAAATCTGAAGCACAAGCTATCGTAACAGGCGTTATTGAAACAGCTCAAGGTGTTTGGGACAATGATAATGTTTCAGGTGAATCATCAGCTGAAAAAATTTCAAGACTAGGATCTAGACCAGCTACATATAATATAATTTAGTAAAGTTCTTATGACAGATTTCAAAGCCATAAAAGGATTTAATGTCAAGAGCCTTGCAACTGATCCATTGGATTCAGGTGCTCCTAATGGCGTATGGTCAGCGGGTGGTAATTTAAATACAGGCAGGCAAGAAATGACAGGTTCTGGCGCATCTCAAGATTCAGCTTTAGCTTTTGGAGGAGATAATGGTCCAGGTGTAGTGGCATTAACAGAGGCTTATAATGGAACAGGTTGGACTGAAGTAGCAGATTTAAACACAGCAAGATCACTTTTAGGTGGCACGGGACTTCAAGGAGCATCACTAGGAATAGGTGGAGGTACTGTTAATACAGAATTATGGAATGGTTCTGGTTGGACTGAAGTAAATAACTTAAATACTTCAAAAAGCAATAACAGTTGCGCTGGTATTACAACAGCCGCAATATCTGTAGGTGGTGGACCAGATCAACAAACACAAGTAGAATTATGGGATGGAACTTCTTGGACAGAAACAACTGAAGTTAATAGTGCAAAAAATGCTTCAGCTTCAAGTGGAACTTCAACAGCAACAATATCAGCAGGAGGTAGTCCATCAGGTGCAGTAGCTCTTACAGAAATTTGGAATGGTTCTGCATGGACAGAAGTAGCTGATTTAAATACAGCAAGATTTCAATTAAATGGATTTGGACTTACAACAGCGGCTTTAGTTTTTGGTGGTAATACAGACACAGCTATGACTGCAAACACAGAAGCATGGGATGGTTCAGCATGGGCAGAAGTAGCTAATTTTGCAACTGCTACCCAAACAATGGGTTCTTCCAGTAATGCTTCAAATACAAATGGTGCATCTTTTGGAGGTATACCTAATTCAGTAGTAACTGCAGAATGGACAGCAGGTGGAATAGGCGACACAATTAAAAACGAAGGACAAATTTATTACAACTCAACAGACGGCACCATGAATATAACAGCCATAGTTTATGGTACTGGTGCGTGGGCATCGGGTGGAAATTTAAATACGGCCAGAAGATCAGGAGGTATGGGAGCTGACTCACATAGTGCAGCAGTATTAGCTGGAGGAACCGTTGCTAGAACAGAATTATACAATGGATCTTCATGGACTGAAGTTA
>Ga0209816_1002475_pt1 | contig 13099 bp, 10 predicted proteins | sample CoawatmetaG01DNA_FD_187509 | JGI IMG/M metagenome (GOLD analysis project Ga0209816, IMG submission 187509) | Marine microbial communities from the West Antarctic Peninsula - Coastal water metaG017-DNA (SPAdes) (version 2) | ecosystem: Environmental > Aquatic > Marine > Coastal ... | reverse complement strand
CCTCTATTTTTCCTGTATACATTGGCGAGCGATCTAACCCCTTACGAATAATCTCATGTGTATTTTTATTGGTACGCGTTATCCAACAAGATATCTGTTTAGGGTGATTAATAACAGGCTTAATAAAAGAAAAATGCGGTGCAGGCAAATCACCTGGTTGCTCTTCCATTTTACTAAAGTCAACGGATCTGCCATCAATTCTTGGTGGTGTGCCTGTTTTAAGCCTACCTACAGGTAAATCTAATTCTTTTAGTTTTTGCGCGAGAATGTTGGCAGATGGGTCTCCTGCTCTACCTGCCTCATAATTTTGCAATCCGATGTGTATCAACCCACCTAAAAATGTTCCTGCTGTCAAAACAACATTTGAAGCATAAAAACTTAATCCCATTTTTGTGACAACGCCCTCTATATGATTATTGTTTAAAATAACATCATCAACAGATTGTTGGAATAACCATAAATTAGATTGGTTTTCAATTGTTCGACGAATTACTGCTTTATATAATATTCGATCAGCTTGGGCTCTAGTTGCTCTTACAGCAGGTCCTTTACTTTTATTAAGAGTTCGAAATTGTATGCCGGCTTCATCAGTAGCTCTTGCCATAATTCCACCCATAGCATCAATCTCTTTGACTAAATGGCCTTTGCCAATACCACCAATTGATGGATTACATGACATTTGACCCAAAGTTTCAATGTTATGTGTTAATAATAGTGTTTTTTGTCCCATGCGGGCAGAAGCTAAGGCTGCTTCCGTACCTGCATGACCGCCACCAACTACTATCACATCAAACTTACTTGGAGAATCCATATTAATTGAATTATATTTAAAATTAAAATTTTACTTTATTTATCTTAATATTGATATGTTTCACGTGAAACATATCAAATACATTCATTAGCTAAATTGTTTCACGTGAAACAATTATTTTCCTATACAAAACTGACTAAATATTTCTCCCAATAAATCATCAGAAGAAAATTCACCTGTTATAGAAGATAAATACTTTTGAGCAATAGTTAACTCTTCTGCAATCAGCTCTGGTGATGCCAAATTAAATTGTGCATTTTGTAAAGACTGATTAACAATTTCTAAAGCTTCTAAATGTCTTTTTCGTGCAATAAATTTATTCTCACTTCCTTCTAAATTTTTCTTAAACCCTACCTCATTAAGAATTGCTTGTTTTAATAAATCTAGACCCTCTCCAGTTTTCGCCGACATATAAACTATTTGATCATTGTCTAACTGCTCTATTTTAGGCGCGCCGTTAAATAAATCAATTTTATTAAAAATCCATATCCGTTTAATATCTCTTGGTAAGCGGGCAAGAATCGATTTTTCATAATCTGTAATACCTTTACTTGCTTCGACTAAAAACAAAGCCATGTGGCCTTTTTCTAGAAAGGACCAAGTTTTTTCAATTCCAAATTTTTCAATAGGATTATCTGTTTCTCGTAATCCAGCTGTATCTATTATATTAAGGGGTATCCCATTTAAATTAATGTCACTAGTAATAGCATCACGAGTCGTTCCAGGGATGTCAGTCACAATTGCCTTATCTTCTCCAGAAAGTTGATTAAGCATGCTTGACTTACCAACATTTGGCTGTCCGACAAGTACTAAGCTTATCCCATCTCTTAATAACTGACCCTGCGAAGCAGCTTGCATAATATTAAGCATAGTCAAAGATAAATGTTGCAATTTATCTTTGACATTTCCTGAGCTGATAAAATCAATATCTTCTTCGGGAAAATCCAAACAAGCTTCTACATACATTCTTAATTCTATTAAACTTTTTAATAAGTTATTGATTTCTAAAGAAAATTTTCCAGATAAAGAATTTACTGCGCCTAATGCTGCCTCTTCAGTTGAAGCATTAATCAGGTCTACTACCGATTCTGCTTGTGCTAAATCAATCTTATTATTTAAGTATGCCCTCTTTGTAAAATCTCCAGGCTCAGCTAATTTAGCACCATTTTTCAAGCAAAAATTTAACACGGACTGGGTGACTATAGTGCCGCCATGACATTGTAATTCGATAATATCCTCACCAGTAAATGAATTAGGTGCAGGGAAAAATAAAATGAGGCCCTGATCAATTAAGGTCCCGTTTAGATCTTTAAAACTATGGAAATTAGCAACTCGGGGAGGTAAGATGCCGCCAGAAATTTTTTGGCCGATTTCTAAAGCTAGCGGCCCTGAAATACGAACAACTCCAATGCCTCCAGCCCCAGAAGCTGTTGATATTGCAGCAATTGTTTTCGAGCCGTTAAGCATTACCTTTCTTTTTCAATGCTGCGGCATGAATTTTCTTATTTACATGCCACTGTTGGGCAATAGATAAAATATTATTTACTAACCAATATAAAACTAAACCGGCCGGGAAAAAGAAAAAGAAAAAACTAAATATAATAGGCATCATTAACATAAGCCTTGCCTGCATAGGATCTGTTGGCTTTGGATTTAATTTCATTTGCAAAAACATTGAAGCTGCCATCAAAATTGGCAGCGGCCCAATAGGCAAAATCCATAAATTACCAAATAAAGTATCTGGCTTTGATAAATCAGACAACCACATAAAGCTTGCCCCTCTTAACTCTACCGAGCCAAGTAAAACCCAATATAAAGCAATAAAAACTGGTATTTGAACTAAAATGGGTAAACACCCTCCCAATGGATTAATTTTTTCAGTTTTATAAAGCTCCATCATGGCTTGTTGCATTTTTTGTTTATCGTCACCAAATTTTTCTTTCATACTTTGCAGTCTAGGTGCTAATTCTCTCATCTGACCCATTGACTTATAGCTTGCAGCTGATAAAGGATAAAACATGAGTTTAATTAAAACTGTTAATAAAATGATTGAGAGCCCCCAATTGCTGACCATTTTATGAATACCAGTTAGCACAGAAAATAAAGGTGAAGCTATAAAATGTAATATGCCGTAATCAACTACGTAATTCATCCCTGGTGCTGCTTGGTTAAGAGACTCTTTAGCCTGCGGTCCAGCAAATAAAGAAGTTGAAAAGGTTATCGTTTGCCCTTCTAAAATATCTGGTAATTTTGAAATCAATCCAACTGAATACATATCCTCTGCAATTTTTTTAGTGTAAAACTCTCGTTCTGAATCCCCGGGCAAAATCCATGAAGCGGCAAAGTAGCGCTGGATAATTCCTATCCAGCCATCATTCCCTATTTTAGAAAAAGCTTTTTTATCAACATCAGAAAAATCTAATTTATCAAATTTTTCTTTTTTTGTAAAAAAAGCTGCGCCTGTAAAGGTTGGCATCATTGCCGAGCCTTGAGATGAAATGCCATCATGTACAAATTGGAAGTATGCAGAAGGACTTAAGATATCTTTTGATTTATTTGTTATTTCAAATTTAGTGTTTATTAAGTAACTGTCTCGATTAAATTCATAGATTTTTTTTACCGTAACTTCTAAATTTTCATATATTAATGGCACAATTAATTTATCAGAATTCATTTGATAAGATTGTTGGGCAGAAACATATTTTGATTTATGCGTTGGAAGGCCCTCGCCAAGCAAACCAGATTGAGCAACATAAAATAAAGGGTTCCCAACATCGGTCATTAAAATATATTTACCTTGAGCATCATCGGCTTGATGATTATTAAATTTCAGTTCTCGAATATCGCCACCAGTGGTATTGATAGTTAATGTTAATAAATCAGTATCGACTTTTATGGGCACGCCAGGACTGAGTGAAAATTTCGATTCTGTCTGGGATAAATTATTTTTAGCAATTAAGCTGGCTGAAGGCTTAGGGAGGCTTGCATCAACGTTAATAGAAGAATCATCAACGTTAATAGAAGAATCTATGTCAACATTTTGTTTTGTGAATGAATCCCAAAGCAACATAAGAGAAAAAGAAAAAATAACAAATAAAATTAAACGTTTAGTGTCCATACTGTCCTTAAATTAATATTATGGTATTGGATCAAAGCCGCCATCTGAACCTGGACGACAATTACTTATTCTTTTAATCCCAAGCCAGATTCCTTTTAAAACGCCATGTTTTTCTAAACATTCAATTGTATACATCGAACAGGTAGGTGTATACCTACATCTTGAAACAAAAAAAGGGCTTAAACATAGTTGGTAAAATTTAATTAATAGAATTAATAGAATTCTCATAATGGAAGGGCTTTAATCAAACTTGCCACCTCGGATTCAATTTGTTTCAAATTTTCTTTACAAAAAGTCTTGTGGACTCTTACGACTATGTCAATCGGTGCCGTAAAAGGCAGTTGTTTTTTTAATAACTCTCTCAATAAGCGACGCATATAATTTCTTCTAACAGATAGTTTTTCGATTTTGGTACTAATAACATAGCCTAGGCGGTGATGCGCTTCAGTATTTGGAGCATAATGAAAATATATATGGGAAGATGATAATCTTTTTCTAAAATTAAAAACGGAAGAAAAGTCTTCTGAATTCCTTAGTTTTGATAATTTATACTTTGATAGAATAAACTAAATTCCTAAACGAACTCTTCCTTTAGCCCTTCTAGAAGCAATAACGTTTCGGCCGCCCCTTGTTTTCATTCTAACTAGAAAGCCATGAGTTCTCGCGCGTTTAATTTTTGATGGTTGATAAGTACGTTTCATGTCAATGTTCCAGTGCTTTAATTGAAGGCGAAGAATACTCTTACAGCTAGGTTATGTCAATAATATGCCGTATTATTTATTTTCAAAAGCCTGTGGATAACTTTAGAAAATTAAGCTAATATAAATTCCCAATTACCTTAAAGATAAATAAGTATAAATTTTGACGACAAACGAAGAAAAATTTTGGCAGCTATGTTTAGAGAGGTTTTCTAAAGACTTAACCAAACAACAATTAAACACATGGATTAAGCCTTTAGAATTTAAAATTCAAGGCAAAAAATCTCAAATTATTGCGCCTAATCAATTTATTTTACAGTGGGTAAAAGAAAAATTTGCAACTCAAATACAAATTTTAACTGAACAACATTTAAAAATTGTCGAGGTTGAATACATTGTTAATGGAAAAACTAAAAATAAAATTCCATCTGAAATTAAAACAAAACTAAATAATATTGCATTAAAAATACCTGGAAATAAATCTACTGGCTTAAATACAGCCTTTAATTTTAATAATTTTGTTACTGGCAAAGCAAATCAATTAGCCACAGCTGCTGCAAAACAAATTGCGGAAAATCCAGGGACAGCATATAACCCATTATTTATATATGGTGGTGTAGGTTTAGGGAAAACGCATTTAATGCACGCGATAGGAAATCACCTAAAGAATTTACAGCCAGAGGCAAAAATTAAATACCTACATGCAGAAAGATATGTACATGATGTTGTAAAAGCTTATGAAAATAAAGCTTTTGATAGTTTTAAAAAAAACTATCATTCTTTAGATTTATTGTTGATAGACGACATACAATTTATTGGGAAAAAAAACAGAACCCAAGAAGAATTTTTTTATGCATTTAATACTCTTATTGAAAATAAAAAACAGATCATAATAACGTGTGACCACTATCCAAAAGAAATTCCAGGCGTTGATGAACGTTTAAGAACTCGTTTTAGTTGGGGCCTTACTGTAGCAATAGATCCGCCAGAGCTTGAAATGCGGGTAGCTATTTTATTAAAAAAAGCAGAAGAAAACAAGATTGCCCTAGCAGAAGATGTTGCTTTTTTTGTTGCCAAGCAGATTCGTTCTAATGTTCGAGAGCTAGAAGGTGCCCTGAATAGAATTGTAGCAATGGCTAATTTTACGGGCCGCATTATTGATACAACATTAGCAAAAGAATCATTACGTGATTTAATAGCGGTAAGGGGCAGACAGGTGAGTGTTGAAAATATTCAAAAAACGGTTGCAGAATACTATAAAATTAAGATTGTTGATATTTTAAGTAAGAAACGATCAAGAAATTTTTCTCGTCCAAGACAATTAGCTATGTGCCTTACGAGAGAGTTAACTAACTTAAGCTTTCCTGAGATTGGGGCAGCTTTTGGTGGAAGACATCACACAACAATAATGCACGCTTGTGATGAAATTGAAAATTTAAGATTAAGCGATCAGAATATTAGCCAAGATTTAGGTTTTTTAACTCAGGTTTTAAGGGGATAATGTAAAACATGTGAATTGGTTGTGGATAAAAAAAGAGTAGAGTAGAGTAAAAAATAACATAAAAAAATTATCCACAATACATCCACAGTAAAACACATATTAAATCATAGGAATCAAAGTTCGATAACTATATAATATTAAAAGAAAAAGTTAACAAAAACACAAAAACAAGAGTTATTATTATTATTATTATTTATATAAAGAAAAAACTATAAAACCATGAATATAAAAATCGATAGAGGATTACTACTAAAACCACTTGGGAATGTCTCGGGGATAGTTGAGAAAAGACATGCTTTACCAATTCTTTCAAATTTATTATTGGAAAATAATCAAGGGAAATTAAAATTTACAGCCACAGACCTTGAGATGCAGATTTCTACACACATTAAAACAGAAATGTCGGATAATTTTCAAATAACTGTATCAGCAAAAAAACTATTTGATATTACAAGGGCTCTCCCTGAAGGTAGTAAAATTGATATTCAAATTGAAGATAATAAAGTAACTGTTAAGGCAAAAAAAAGCCGCTTTAATTTACAAACACTCCCATCTCAAGATTATCCTGTAATGAAAAAGGACGAAAACGATACTGTTGAGTTAAATGTATCTCAAAAAGACTTTAAAGCTTTGTTAAAACAAGTTGATTTTGCAATGGCCCAACAAGACATCAGATATTACCTAAATGGGTTATTAATAGAAGTTAAAGAAAAAAACATTAATGTTGTTGGCACAGATGGTCACAGATTAAGCTTTACTTCATTAGAATTAAGGGCGCCAACTAAACCCTCGCAAGTAATTGTCCCTAGAAAAACTATTGTGGAATTAGTTAAATTATTAAACGACACAGACGACCCTTTAGAAATAAGCTTTTCTAACAACCAAGTTAACTTTAAATTCAACGATATCGATTTAATAACTAAAATTATTGATGGTAAATTTCCAGACTATAGTCGAGTTATTCCAGAGGGACACAACAATACTTTTAATATAGATCGTACATTATTATTAGACTCAATGTTAAGGGCCTCTATTTTATCAAATGATAAATATAGGGGAATAAGAATGGTTATAGAAGAGAATAACTTAAAGTTGGTAAGTAATAATAGTGAACAAGAACAAGCTGAAGAAGAGTTAGAAATTGATTACAAAGGCGATAAAATCGATATTGGTTTTAATGTTACTTATTTAATTGATGTTTTAACGAATATTCAATCCGATCAATTAACTATTGCTTTTAACGATTCTAGTAGCAGTTGTTTGGTAACAATTCCAAACAATGAAAAGTATAAGTATGTAGTAATGCCAATGCGCATTTAATTTTTAAAAAAGAAAACCTATGGCTGATAAAAAAGAAACAAATTCAAATGAGTATAATTCAGAAAGTATAAAGGTATTAAAGGGACTTGATGCTGTAAGAAAAAGACCCGGCATGTACATTGGAGACACCTCTGATGGAAGTGGTTTACATCATATGGTGTTTGAAGTTTTAGATAACGCAATAGATGAATCTTTAGCTGGTCACTGTGATGAAATAAAAGTAATTATTCACCCAGATAACTCTATAACCGTTACAGATAACGGTCGAGGAATTCCCACAGACGTAAAAGAAGATGATGAGTTTAAAAGATCTGCAGCAGAAATCGTGATGACGGAGTTACATGCTGGTGGAAAGTTTGACCAAAATTCTTATAAAGTTTCAGGAGGGCTTCATGGAGTTGGCGTTTCTGTTGTAAACGCATTATCAGATTGGTTAAAATTAAGAGTTTATAGGGAAAACAAGATACACGAAGTTGAGTTTAAAAGAGGAAATATCGTTGCGCCTCTAAAGGTGTTAGGCGATACTCAAAAAAAAGGGACAGAAGTAACTTTTATGCCTTCAATTGAAACATTTATTAATGTTGATTTTCACTTTGATTTGTTGGCAAAAAGAATTCGAGAACTTTCTTTTCTAAATAATGGTGTCAATATAGAATTAGTTGACCATAGGTCTGGAAAAACAGAAAACTTTGCCTCTTCTGGAGGAATAAAGGGTTTTGTGGAGTACATGAATCGATCAAAATCTACTTTGCATGAGAATATTTTTTACGCTGAAAGTAGTGAAAAAGATGGAGTCACTATAGAGGTTAGTATGCAATGGAATGATAGCTATGGGGAAAACGTACAATGCTTTACTAACAATATTCCTCAAAGAGATGGCGGGACACACTTAACTGGTCTAAGGGCAGCACTTACAAGAACAATTAACACGTACATTGAGTCTAATGAGTTAGCAAAAAAAGCAAAAGTTGAAACAGGTGGCGACGATATGCGCGAAGGGCTTGTATGTATTTTGTCTGTTAAAGTCCCCGATCCAAAGTTCTCATCTCAAACAAAAGATAAATTAGTTTCAAGTGAGGTACAGCCAATTGTTTCAGATGTGGTTGGAAAAAAACTTACAGAATTTTTATTGGAACACCCTAAAGACGCAAAAATTATTTGTAATAAAATAGTAGATGCTGCACGCGCTAGGGAGGCGGCAAGAAAAGCAAGAGATATGACTAGGAGAAAAGGGGTTATGGATTCCCTTGGGCTACCAGGAAAATTAGCAGATTGCCAAGAAAAAGATCCAGCACAATGTGAAATATATTTAGTCGAAGGAGACTCAGCGGGCGGATCTGCGAAACAAGGAAGGGATAGAAAAAACCAAGCCATTTTACCTCTGAAGGGAAAAATTTTAAATGTAGAAAAAGCAAGAATTGATAAGATTCTTGCATCGCAAGAAATTGTCACCTTAATAACCGCACTTGGTACTGGCATTCATCCAGAATTCAATGTTGAAAAACTTAGGTACCATAGGATTATAATAATGACGGATGCTGATGTGGATGGGGCACATATTCGAACACTATTGTTGACATTTTTCTTTAGACAAATGTATGAGCTAGTTGAAAGGGGTCATGTATACATCGCACAACCACCCCTATACAAAGTTAAACAAGGTAAAGACGAAAGATATTTAAAAGATGAACAAGAATTAGATCAGTATTTAGTTGATTCAGCTTTGAAAGGAGCAAGCTTGTTAACACGTGAAGGTGGCGACACTTTAACAGAAGATGTTTTAGGCAATATTGCAAGAGAGATGGTTTTAACAGAGGCAATTATCAGACGATTAGCATCTCGATATGATGTGTCTTTGTTACGAGCAATGCATTTATTAGGCCCAATTTTTTTAGAAGATAAAGAAAAAACAGAAAAATATGCTGCAGATTTAAAAGTTTTGATGCCAATGGATAATATTAGTTTTGATGTAAAGCATAACGAAGATTCAAATAAATATTTTATTGAAATTAATCAATTTATTCATGGCAATTTACAAACAAGTAAATTAGACGAAGAATTTTTGCTCAGTGGGGAATATAGACAGATAATAAAATCGGCAGCTTTAACAAAAAATTTAATTGGTGAAGACGGTAAAATTTCTCGAGGTGAAAAATCAGAGACAGTAAACAATTTTCACGATGCATTAACTTGGTTAATGGGGGAAGCAAAAAGAAATTTAAATATTCAGCGTTATAAAGGTCTGGGAGAGATGAATCCAGAACAGCTTTGGGAAACAACCATGGATCCGAAAGTCAGGCGTTTATTAAAGGTCACAATTGAAGATACAACAGCAGTAGAAGAAACTTTTACAAGGTTAATGGGTGATGATGTTGCACCCAGACGAGAGTTTATTGAAAGCAACGCATTAGCTGCAAGCAATTTAGATATTTAAAAATCATAAATGACCCTAAGTGAATTAAGATTTATCGTTGCCTTAGCCCACGAAAAAAATTTTCGTAAAGCAGCTGAAAAATCTTTTGTAAGCCAACCAGCGCTTAGTTTAGGTATAAAAAAAATAGAGCAGGAGTTAAGTTTATCTTTATTTGAGAGAAGTGTTGGGGCAGGAGGAGATGTTAAAATCACCCCAATTGGACAAAAAATAATTGACCAGGCAATAATTGTTTTAAATGAAGCCTCAAAAATAAAAGATTTGTCTGTCAACGGCGATAAACAACTCGACCTTCCATTTAAGTTGGGTTTAATTTATTCTATTGCGCCTTATTTATTACCGTTGATAATCCCGGAACTAAAAAAACATGCACCCAATATGCCACTCCAAGCACATGAAAATATTACTCAAAACTTAGAAATTGAACTAAAGTCAGGAGTTGTTGACGCAGCTATAATTGCTCTTCCATTCGATATTCCTGGAGTTGATATTGAAATATTATATGATGAACCATTTGTCGTCATAGTACCTTTAAATCATCGTTGGGACGAACAAAATAAAATTAAAGCTAAAGATTTAGCAAAAGAAAAAGTTTTATTATTAGATAAAACACATTGTTTTAGCAATCAAGTAACTGAAGCTTGCCCTGGCCTTTCAAAAAATAGTGAAATTCAATTAGGTAATTCTTTAGAATATATTCGAAGCATGGTGGGCTCAAATTTAGGTATTTCAGTCTTACCTAAAAGTGCAACTACTGCTAAACACAATAATCCACTAGTTAAAATAATATCTTTTGAGTCACCCGTCCCTTTTAGAAGAGTTGCGTTGGCATACAGAAAAAGTGCGGTAAAAAAAGCTGCAATAATCAAAATTGTGGATGTTATAAAGTCCTTAGATTTTCCTAAGTTACATATTTAGGATAAGAGTTTGCTTATTATTTTCTCAGACTGATTCAAGATAAAATCTTTTAATAACTCAACTGAGCGATTAATTGACATAGGATTTAACGTAACAACATGCCATTTGCGGTTAATAGGTGTTTCTATTATATCCAGCACTTTAAGCTGACTATTTTTTAGCTCACTTGCAATGGTATGTTGTGAAACAAAAGAAATTCCCAGCCCTGCTATTACTGACTGTTTTATACTTTCATTGCTCGACATTTCCATAATAATATTGGGCTGAATATCATGATCTTGAATAAAACTTTCCATGTGTGCCCTTGTGCCAGAACCTTTTTCTCGACTTATAAAATCAAAATCGTTTAATGCATCAGGTCTAATTTTGTTTAGCTTTGTTAGGGGATGATCAAGGTTAGCAATAAAGACATGGGGATGCTTGGTAATAGTATAAACTTTAGTGTCAATTTCCTTTGGTACTAACCCCATTATAGCAATGTCAATTCCACCATCTCTAAGAAGTTCAACTAGTTGCTCCCGATTTCTTATCTCTAATATTATTTTATATTTTGAGTGCTCTTCTCTAAATTGCTTGAGAACCTGAGGTAAAAAATATTGGGCTGTACTAATAATACCAACTCTTATTATTTCAATATGATTTCCTTTAAGCTGTTTAATAACTTTTTCACTTTCATTTAATGTTTGTAAAATATGGCGCGCGTGGTTTAAGAAATATTCTCCTGCAGAAGAAAGCTTTAACTTCCTCCCCTCTTTTATAAATAAAGGAGCATCTACTTGTAATTCAATCTCTTTAATTTGCATAGATACTGCTGGTGGTGAAATATGAACTTCTTCAGCTGCACGAGTAAAATTTAGATGTTTTGCAGCAGAAACAAAGATGCGTAGTTGACGAGATGAAATATTTAACATTAAGTTTATGTTATTATTATATTAATTAAATGAAAGTTTACCTTATTATAAAAAACCACTAAAGTAAAATAAAAATATATTAATTATTATAATTAGATACAATTTTCTTAAGACAGGTAAATAGATTGTTTAAATTAAAAAAATCAATTACAAAAGAAAACTCATCAACAATTAAAGCCGAAGACATAGAAGTTTCGCGACTATTTAAGAAATAATAAGGGTTATAATTCATGAATTTAGATGAATATTTAGTAAAGCAAAATATACCCGAAGGATTGGTTGAAACTATTAAATGTTTTGCTAAGCTTATTATAAAAACAAGTAAATTAATTGAAGAAGCCCCGCTCAATAATCAGCTTGGAAAACTTGACCAAGAAAATATTCAGGGTGAACAACAAACAATATTAGATGTAGAAAGCAATTCAATTTTTGTTAATGATTTAAAAAAAACAGATAGCGTTATTGGATTAGTTTCTGAAGAATTAGAGAAGCCAATTTGCTTTGATAAGAAGAGAACCAAGAACCAATATGTAGTTTTTTTTGATCCGTTAGATGGGTCATCTAATGTTTCATCTAATGTTTCAGTTGGGTCAATTTTTTCAATTTATAAAATAAATCATGATAAGCCAATTGAGATAAAAGATTTTTTACAAAAAGGAAAAAATCAAATTGCCGCAGGATTTAGTGTTTTTGGACCATCAACAATACTAATATTAACTTTGGGTAAAGGCACATTTAAATTTTGCTTTAATAAAACACTAAACGAGTTTGTATGCATACAAGAAAATATTTTGATAAATGAGGATGCTGAAGAATTTTCAATCAATATGAGTAATAAACAGTTTTGGAGTGATTCAATTAGTAATTATATTAGTGATTGTCAGTTAGGAGAAAATGGCCCTAGGGGGAAAAATTTCAATATGAGATATATTGCTTCACTTGTCGCAGATATTAATAGAATATTAGTAAGGGGCGGTATTTATTTGTATCCATTAGATAAGAAAAATATGAAAAATGGAGGGCGGTTAAGATTGATGTATGAAATTAATCCAATGGCCATGATTGTTGAACAGTGTAATGGATTTTGTTCAGATGGTTTAGAACGAATATTAGATATAATACCTAAAAATATCCACCAAAGAACCGCAGTTTGTTTTGGTGCTAAAAATGAAGTTGGTATAGTAAAAGATTATATTTTAAGACACAAAAATTTAGAGACTTAAAGGAGGTATTATGTCTAAGAAATTTCCAGTTATTGCAATTACAGGTTCATCAGGAGCTGGAACTTCCACGGTGCGAGATAGCTTCCAACATATTTTCACAAGAGATAATATCAATGCCAGTATTATTGAGGGAGATGCATTTCATAAATTTGAACGTCAAGAAATGGA
>Ga0209816_1002470_pt1 | contig 13122 bp, 13 predicted proteins | sample CoawatmetaG01DNA_FD_187509 | JGI IMG/M metagenome (GOLD analysis project Ga0209816, IMG submission 187509) | Marine microbial communities from the West Antarctic Peninsula - Coastal water metaG017-DNA (SPAdes) (version 2) | ecosystem: Environmental > Aquatic > Marine > Coastal ... | reverse complement strand
ATATAATATTCTAAAGATTTTGGTGTCTTGTTAACAAAAGACAATATTAAAAAAAATCTAAATAATATAAGCAGCCAAATAAAGAGCTATAATTTTGATAAAACACTAGAATAATCAACTAATTAAATTTATAATTGCATACCACCTGCCAGTCTATTAAAAAAATGAATAACTTCAAACAACTCTGGCATCATCTTTCAAAACGTCGCATAAAACAGTTGGCATTGCTCTTTTTTCTAATGATTATTGCTTCTATTTTAGAGATTGTTAGTTTAGGTTCTGTACTACCATTTTTATCAGTATTAATTGCACCAGAGCAAGTTTTTCAGCATGAATATGCTCAGCCTTTAATAAGCGCTCTAACGTTGAGAGAGCCAATTCAATTAATACTACCCATTACTATTCTATTTATCATTGCCGTACTTGTAGCTGGCATTGTTCGCTTGTATTTACTTTATGTGATGACCAGGCTTTCGTATGCAATTGGTGCCGATCTTAGTATTAACATTTATCGTCGCACGCTGTACCAACCATATGCAACCCATGTGGCGCGTAATAGCAGCGAAGTAATCAATAGCATTATGACCAAAACCAATACAGTAATTAGTGCAATTCTTGCCACGCTTCTATTAGTTAGCTCTATATTAATACTTATTGGCATTATTGCGGTATTGTTTGTTATTGATATTGGTGTGGCATTATCAACTTCGATTGGTTTTGGTTTGCTTTATTGGTTGGTTATTCGCTATAACAAAAAACATCTTAAAAATAATAGTCAAATCATTGCTGACCAATCCACGCAAATACTCAAATCATTGCAAGAAGGGTTAGGAGGAGTCCGAGACGTTTTGATTGATGGCACTCAGGAGTTTTACTGTAAGCTTTATCGCAATGCAGATTTACCAATGCGTCGCGCCATTGGAAACAACATATTTATTGGTGGAAGTCCTAGATATATCATGGAGACACTAGGTATGACACTCATTGCTGGACTTGCTTATGTGCTGACTCAGAAACAGGGTGGCATGGTAGCGGCAATCCCTTTATTAGGAGCATTAGCATTGGGTGCACAAAAATTACTGCCAGTATTGCAAACAATATACAGTTCTTATAGTGCAATCAAGGGTGGAGAATTCTCATTTGAAGATGTATTGTATTTGCTCGATCAGCCATTACCAGAATATGAAAATCAGCCAACACCAATTCGATTTGATAAAGAGATTAAACTAACTAATCTAAGTTTTCGTTATAACCAAGAATCACCTTGGATACTGAAAAACATTAATTTAAGCTTGAAAAAAGGATCTAATATTGGCTTTATCGGATCAACTGGTAGCGGAAAAAGCACGCTGCTTGATATTATTATGGGTCTGCTTTCTGCAACCGAAGGTGATTTATTCATTGACCAGCAGCCAATTGATAATAAAAGTCGTAGATCGTGGCAAATGAACATCGCTCATGTGCCACAAAATATTTATCTTTCAGATAATAGTATTGAAGAGAATATTGCCTTTGGAGTGTCAAAAGACAAGATTGATCACCAACGAGTAAGAAAAGTAGCACAACAGGCTCAAATTGCACAGCTGATTGAACAATGGCAAGAAGGCTATCAAACTTTTGTGGGTGAGAGGGGTATTCGCTTGTCTGGCGGACAGCGCCAGCGAATTGGTATCGCCAGAGCGCTTTATAAAAAAGCAAGTGTGTTAATTTTTGATGAAGCAACTAGTGCTCTAGATAATGAAACAGAACGAGAAGTAATGGAAGCAATTAAAGATTTAGACGGTGAAATTACCGTATTGATTATTGCACATAGATTGACAACTTTAAGAAATTGTGACAAGGTAGTCAAATTAGACAACAATCATGCGCTTAGCGTTGGAAGTTACAAGGAGATGGTTAATAAATAATTCAGATTTTGTTTAAAATAATATTTATTATTTTTTTTAACAAACCTTTGTAAAACTTGTAAAATACTAGCCAATTTAAAAAAATGTTATTTACTGAATTCTTAATTTTTAATATGTAGTGAAAATAATCCCAGTTATTCTTTCAGGTGGCTCAGGCACGCGTCTCTGGCCATTATCACGCAAGCAATACCCTAAGCAGTATTTGCCTTTAGCGGACGATAACACCATGTTGCAAGAAACTATTCTGCGTCTCAATGGTTTGGATAATCTTGCAGAGCCTATTATTGTTTGTAACGCTGACCATCGTTTTTTAGTTGCAGAGCAGTGCCAACAAATTGGTATTAAAAATCCAACAATCTTATTGGAGCCGGTTGGTAGAAACACCGCCCCTGCAATAGCAGCTGCAGCACTGCAATCATTAAAAGATTTAGATGGTTCGATGCTACTAGTTTTATCAGCCGATCATGTTATTCAAGATATTGAGTTATTCCATCAGGCGATCAATATTGCTAGCCAGCAAGCACAAGATGGAAAATTAGCAACCTTTGGTATTGTGCCAACTAACGCTAATACTGGCTATGGTTATATTAAATCATCAGAAGAGAATAATAATGGCGCATACAAAGTCGAAGAGTTTGTTGAAAAGCCAGATCTAAAAACTGCACAAACTTATCTAGAGCAGGGTAATTACTTTTGGAATTCTGGCATGTTTATGTTTAAAGCTGACGTGCTAATTGATGAGCTAACTACTCATTCTTCTGATATTGTTAATTCAGTCAATAATGCGATTAATAACGCTACGCAAGATCTTGACTTTATCAGGCTAGACAAACAAGCCTTTGAATCATCTCCATCTGATTCTATTGATTACGCACTCATGGAAAAAAGTGATAACGTTGTTGTTGTGCCACTTGATGCCCAGTGGAACGACATTGGTGCTTGGCCAGCACTATATGATATCGGTACAAAAGATACTCAAGGTAACGTTATCAAAGGTGATGTTATTGCTCAAGACACCACTAACACTTACATCAACGCTGATCACCATATGGTGGCAGCTATAGGCGTGGATAATTTAATTATTATAGACACACCTGATGCAACTTTTATTGCCACCCAAGACAAAGCTCAAGAAGTAAAGAGCATTGTTGAATCCTTACAAGCTAGTGGTCGGTGCGAGAGCATCGCACATCGCAAAGTTTATCGTCCATGGGGATGGTACGACTCTATTGAATCAGGTGAGTACTTCCAAGTAAAAAGATTACACATTAAACCTAGTGCCAAGCTCTCACTACAAATGCATCATAAACGCGCAGAGCATTGGGTAGTGGTGAGTGGCACGGCAACCGTTACTAATGGCGAGCAGACACTCAATCTTAACAAAGGTGAATCTACCTATATCCCACTAGGCGTTACCCATGGCCTAGAGAATGCAACCAATAAGCCACTAGAAATCATCGAAGTACAAAGCGGCACTTATCTGGGTGAAGATGATATAGTCAGATTTGAAGATATTTATGGTAGAGTTAAGGATTAAAGCTTGACATTTCATCAATAGATAACATTTTAAAGAGGTTGAAATAATTATTAGTGGCTAATTACAAGGAAAAGTAAAATATGAAACGAATATTAATAAGTGTTTACAGTTTTTTAGTAATATTTGGGATCGACCCTCGAAAAACAATCTATTCAATGAGGGGGTTGCCTCACTTTTTTCGAAATCTTTCATTGTTAAAGAAGCAGAAGAAATTTGCGGTGAAAGAATTTCCTTTTGGAAAGTCTTATTATGGCTTAGATGATAGATTCTCTGAAAGCGGCGGAGCAAATGGCCATTACTTTCATCAGGATTTATTGGTAGCAAGAAGAATTCACTATAATAATCCAAGCATCCATGTTGATGTTGGTTCAAGAATTGATGGGTTTGTTGCTCACGTAGCCTCATTTCGTCCGATTGAAGTTTTCGATATTCGTCCATTGTCTAGTGAAATTCCAAATGTAAAATTTACGCAATCCGATTTAATGGCAACCATAAAAAATGGTCTAGTTGAATACTGTGATTCATTATCATGCTTGCATGCTATGGAACATTTTGGTTTAGGAAGATACGGAGATCCAGTGAGTTACGATGGATATCTTCTGGGGTTAGATAACTTGTATCATATCTTAAAAAAGGGCGGCAAACTCTATTTTTCAGTTCCCATTGGTCCGCAACGAATTGAATTTGATGCCCATAGGGTTTTCTCTCTGAGTTACCTATTGGAGTTATTTGATGGTAAATATAAAATAGACCACTTTTCGTTCGTTGATGATCAGGGCGACTTACATGAAAGTGTTTCGATGACAGAAGCTAATAAACAGGATAACTTTAGCTGTACATTGGGTTGTGGTATTTTTGAAATGACAAAATTATGAGTAATGACATGTGTAGTCAAAAATTAATATACTATTAATGAATTATTAGAAAGTAAGCAAGTTCACAAATACATAAAGGATTATTTTTAAGATTAAATATGGTAAATAATAAAGTAGCACTAATAACTGGTATAACCGGACAAGATGGCGCCTACCTAGCAGAATTTCTACTAGATAAGGGTTACGAGGTTCACGGTATTAAACGTCGATCTTCATCATTCAATACAGATCGTATTGATCATCTTTATCAAGATCCTCATGAAGCTAATTGTAAGCTTATACTCCACTATGGAGATCTGTCTGATTCAATGAGTTTAGTGCGTATCATTCAAAAAATTCAACCTGATGAAATATACAACCTTGGTGCACAATCACACGTTGCTGTGTCGTTCGAAACCCCAGAATACACAGCAGACACAGTTGGCCTAGGTGCACTGCGCGTACTGGAAGCCATTCGCATTTCAGGCCTTGAGAAAAAAACCCGCTACTATCAAGCCTCTACCTCAGAGCTATATGGCGAAGTGCAAGAAACTCCACAAAAAGAAACCACCCCTTTTTACCCACGCTCTCCCTACGCAGCAGCTAAGCTATACGCTTATTGGATAACCATTAACTATCGTGAAGCTTATGGCATGTATGCTTGTAACGGCATCTTGTTTAATCACGAATCTCCAACACGTGGAGAAACCTTCGTAACCCGCAAAATCACCAGAGCACTAGCTCGTATCTCATTAGGCCTGCAAGAAACTGTGTACCTTGGAAACATGGATGCTAAGCGTGATTGGGGTCATGCCAAAGACTACGTAGAAATGCAATGGTTAATGCTACAACAAGAGGAGCCAGATGATTTTTGTATTGCCACAGGCGTACAGTATTCAGTACGTGATTTCGTCAACTTCGCATGGGGTCATCTAGGCAAAACAATCCGATGGGAAGGTGAAGGCATGGATGAAAAAGGTTACGATACTGAAACAGGAAATTTGATCGTTGGAGTCGACAAACGCTACTTCCGCCCAACAGAGGTAGAAACTTTATTAGGCGATCCATCTAAAGCCAAAGAAAAACTAGGCTGGGAGCCAAAAATAACCCTAGAAGAAATGGTGCATGAGATGATGGAAAACGATATCAATATTGCTAAGCGTGATTCTTTAGTCAAAAAGCACGGCTTCAAAGCGCCAGACTTTTTTTGAGTAATTGATTTTTGAAATGGATCTTAACGACAAAATTTATATTGCAGGGCATCGTGGCTTAGTCGGCTCTGCCATTGTCAGACAATTAGAATCAAGAGGGTTTACTAATCTTTTAATGCGTACGCATAAAGAACTAGACCTTACCAATCAAGTGCAAGTGCAAACCTTTTTTGAACAAGAAAAGCCTGATTACGTTATTTTAGCTGCTGCTAAAGTAGGCGGTATTTATGCGAATAATACTTATCCTGCAGACTTTATTTATCAAAATATGATGATAGAAGTTAATGTTATTAATTCAGCTTATGAGAATAAAGTTAAGCGCTTGTTATTTTTAGGCAGCACTTGTATTTACCCTAAAGCAGTCGAGCAGCCAATGCGTGAAGAGGCAATACTCACCGATGTATTAGAGTCAACTAATGAACCGTATTCACTAGCAAAGATTGCAGGTATTAAGCTTTGTGAGTCGTACAATAGGCAGTACGGTACAGATTTCCGTTCAGTCATGCCAACCAATCTTTACGGTATTAATGACAATTTTCATCCAGAGAACTCACACGTTATCCCGGCACTCATGCGACGCTTCCATGAAGCAAAGATTAATAACGATACCAAGGTGGTGGTATGGGGTACAGGTAAGGCTATGCGTGAATTTTTGTATGTGGATGATATGGCTAAAGCTTCGCTTTTTGTATTAGAATTAGATGATCAAACTTACCAAGCTAATACTCAGCCAATGTTATCACATATCAATGTTGGTACTGGCAAAGATGTAACCATTAAAGAGATGGCAGGAACTATGAAAGAAGTTGTTGGATTTAAAGGCAACTTAATTTTTGATACAACAAAACCTAATGGTTCGCCAAGAAAACTAATTGACGTATCGCGCCTATCAAATATGGGCTGGAAGTATAGTTTAGACTTGGAAGAGGGTCTTAAGAGGACTTATAAATGGTATTTAAATAGTTTAAAAAAAGAAATAATATGAAGCTACATTTAGGATGTGGAAAAAAATACATAAAAGGGTTTTTACATGTCGATTTACTAGACCTCTCTCATATTGATTATAAGACATCTGTTAATAACTTATCATTTGCAAAAGACAATACTGTTGATTTAATATATTCTTCCCATGTTCTAGAGCATTTTGGTAGAAATGAATATAAAGATGTATTGTTAGAATGGTAGTTGAATTACAAGATGTTAAAGGCAAGGTTTATACTAGGGATTTATTTAACTCAGACTAGTTAAATAAATTAACAAAACAATTAATTAAAAAATAAGAATTATTATATGAAAGGTAACAGGCGGTGCAGGGTTTATTGGAAGTCATCTTTGCGATCGATTAGCACAAGATGGAAGCAGAGTAACTTCGTTAGATAATTATTCAACTGGAAGTAAAGATAATCATGTCAATGGGGTGACTTACATTAATGGAGAGACAAAAAATATTGACTCATTAGTCACCTTTGCACCTGATGTGATATATCATCTGGGAGAATATTCAAGGGTTGAACAGAGTTTTATTGATGTTGAAAAAGTTTGGAGTTCTAATAAAGACGGGATCTTTGCAGTATTACAATTTTGTAGAAAAACCAAGGCAAAAATAATATATGCTGGCAGTAGTACTAAATTTGGAGATGGTGGTATGGGGCGCTTTCAGAGTCCATATGCATGGACTAAGGCATCAAATACAGAGCTTGTTGAGAATTATGGAAATTGGTATGGCATCAATTATGCCATCACTTATTTTTATAACGTTTACGGTGGTAGAGAGATTTCAATTGGAAAATATGCAACATTAATAGCGTTGTTTGTTGAAAAATATAAATCTAACAAGCCATTAACGGTAGTTAGCCCTGGGACACAGTTAAGAAATTTTACGCACATTGATGATATAGTGTCAGGATTAACTATAGTTGGAAAAAAAGGAGTGGGTGATAATTACGGCATAGGTTGTTCCACAGCTTTTTCAATTCTAGATATTGCTAAAATGTTTAAAACAGAAATAAAAATGATTCCTGAGAGGCGAGGAAATAGAATGACTTCAAGTGTAGTATGTGACAAAACTAAATTACTAGGCTGGAGAGAAACTAAATCGATTGAAAGTTATATAAAAGATGTAATCAGGCAGTGTAAATGAAGTTATTAATCACTGGCGGAGCAGGCTTCATAGGCTCAGCTATTATTCGTCACATTATTAACAATACTAACCATAGTATTGTTAACGTTGACAAGCTTACCTATGCAGGCAATTTAGAATCTTTAGCTTCAATTGAAGATGATTCAAGATATGCTTTTGAACAAGTAGATATTTGTAATGCATCTGGAATAAAACGTGTATTTGACGACCATCAGCCTGATATTGTTATGCATCTTGCAGCTGAATCACACGTTGACCGCTCCATTGATGGCCCGGGTGAATTTATTCAAACCAATATTGTTGGAACTTATGTATTACTCGAAGAGGCTAGAGATTATTGGTCTAATCTAGATACTGACAAGAAAGATAATTTTAGATTCCATCATGTATCCACTGATGAAGTCTATGGCGATTTAGAAGGTACAGATGATCTGTTTACTGAAGATACACCTTATGCACCTAGCTCACCTTACTCTGCAGCCAAAGCAAGCTCCGATCATTTAGTACGTGCATGGCAACGCACCTTTAAACTCCCAACACTGATTACAAATTGCTCTAATAACTATGGCCCTTATCAGTTCCCTGAAAAGCTTATTCCATTAATTATTCTCAATGCACTAGAAGGTAAAGAATTGCCAATCTATGGCAACGGCAAACAAATACGAGATTGGCTATATGTTGATGACCATGCAAGAGCATTATTACATGTAGCACTAACTGGTGAGATTAGCGAAACATACAATATTGGTGGACATAATGAATTACAGAATATTGATGTTGTTAAAACTGTATGCAGTATTTTAGATGAGTTAGTGCCAAGTAAGCTTGATGGTGTTAAACAATATCAACAGCTGATTACTTATGTAGGAGACAGGGCGGGACACGATGTAAGGTATGCAATTGATGCCACCAAGATTGATGAGGGGCTGAATTGGACTCCAGATGAAACATTTGCAACTGGCATTAAAAAAACTGTGCAGTGGTATTTAGAAAATACCGTTTGGTGTGACCGTGTTAAGGACGGTAGTTATCAGGGCGAAAGATTAGGGGTGATTAAACTATGAGAGGAATAATCCTAGCAGGCGGCTCAGGCACACGCCTTTATCCTTTAACTAAAGGCATGTCAAAGCAACTAATTCCAATTTATGACAAGCCAATGATTTATTATCCGTTGTCAGTTTTAATGCTCGCCGGAATTCAAGAAGTGCTTATTATCTCTACTCCTGAAGACTTGCCAAGGTTTAAACAACTCCTTGGTGATGGGTCTGACATTGGTATGAAGTTTGAATACATAGTACAACCTTCTCCTGATGGATTAGCACAAGCATTTATTTTGGGCAAATATTTTATTGGTAATGAAGATGTTTGTTTGATTCTAGGTGACAATATTTATTATGGTCATGGTATGACTAATATGTTGGCTAACGCTGTTAGCAATGCTAAAGATAAAAACATGGCAACTGTATTTGGCTACTATGTTAATAATCCTGAGCGCTATGGTGTAGTTGATTTTGATCAAACTGGCAAGGCACTTAGCATTGAAGAAAAACCAGAAACTCCTAAAAGTAATTACGCAGTAACCGGTCTTTACTTCTACCCGAATGATGTAATTACAAAAGCTGTTGAAGTCGTGCCATCTGATAGAGGTGAGTTAGAGATTACTACGGTTAATCAAATGTATTTAAGTGAAGAGCGTTTAACTGTTGAACTTATGGGTAGAGGTTACGCTTGGTTAGATACCGGAACTCATGAAAGTTTATTAGAGGCCTCAACCTTTATTGAAACCATTGAAAAAAGACAGGGCTTGAAAGTGGCCTGTATTGAAGAAATTGCCTTCGAGAAAGGCTATATAAATAAAGACCAACTCATAGAGCTAGCCCAGCCCTTGATAAAGAATCAATATGGTCAATACTTACTTAAATGTACAGATGGTAATTTTTTTTGAAATAGTAGTTCATCATGTAAAAAAACTAATTTAGCTAGTATTTTAAATAAATTGGCCAAAATTCTACGATAAGGAGTTGTTGTGATAGATAAAATAAAAAAATCAAATAAATTTAAAAAAGAATTGGTGCAATATATAGACCTATTAAAGCCGTTTACAAGGTCAAATATCTACTAAAAATATGGTAGATGATGAATACAAGCAAAATATTAATCAAGCAAGGTTAATAAGTGAGTTTAAAAGTAAAGTAAAGGAGTTGAAATAATGAATTTTATTAAAACAAGTATTCCTGAGGTTGTTATTTGCGAGCCAATTGTGCATAGTGACAACAGAGGATATTTTATAGAAACATACAGACAGGATAAGCTTGAAGAATTTATAGGCTATAAAGTGAACTTTTGTCAGGATAATGAGTCAAAAAGCTCGTACGGAGTTTTAAGGGGTTTTCATTATCAAATTCCACCACATTCTCAGGCTAAATTGGTGAGAGTTACCAAGGGAAGGGTGCTTGATGTGGTAGTGGATATTAGAAAAGGTTCTCCAACCTTTGGTAGTCATGTAGCTGTAGAGCTTAGTGATGATAATCATAGTCAGCTGTTCATTCCAAGAGGGTTTGCACATGCATACGTTGTTTTATCAGATGAAGCTATATTTGCATATAAAGTAGATGATTATTATTCGAAAGAGTGCTATAAGGGTATTAGTTTTGATGACCCAGAGTTAGATGTAGATTGGAAGCTTGATTATTCTAAACTTGAGTTCGCAGAAAGAGATAAATTATTTCCAAAACTCAATGAAGCTAAAGATCTGTTTGAGTACATGAGTCATTTAAATGACTAAAATTTTAGTCATTGGTAAAAATGGCCAACTAGGAAAATCTATACATAGGCTTGTTGTAAATACTAGGCAGGCTGATGATTTTATTTTTGTTGATAGGGAGGGGATGGATCTAAGTAAAAATGAAAGTATAACTAACTATTTTAACGGTAAAAAATTTGATATTATCATTAATTGTGCAGCTTATACCGCTGTTGATAAGGCAGAAGAAGAGGTTGAATTGGCAAATCAGATCAACCATTTGGCAGTTAGACAGTTAGCTCAGATTGCTAAAAAACAAAGAGCTAAATTAATACACATCTCTACTGATTATGTTTTTGATGGAGAAAGTGATAAACCTTATACAGAAACTGACGCAGTCAATCCTGTTAATGTCTATGGAAAAACTAAACTAGCAGGAGAAAAGGAAGTGCAAAAAGTTATGCCGACTAATGCTATTATCATTAGAACTAGCTGGGTGTATTCAAAATACGGTAATAACTTTGTTAAGACGATGCTAAGGCTAGGTAAAGAGCGAAATGAATTAAATGTGGTAAGTGATCAAATAGGCTCACCTACTTATGCAATTGATTTGGCAAGCGCAATATTAAAGATTATAAAGAAAAAAGAATTTAGAGAGTCGGATCAAGCAACGAAGATTTATCATTACTCAAATGAGGGTGAGATAAGCTGGTACGAGTTTACTAAAGAAATATTTAAAATAGCAAAGATAGATTGTAAAGTTAGCCCTATTATAACGCAGCAATATCCAACGCCTGCTAAAAGGCCGAGAAATACTTTAATGAATAAAGAAAAAATAGTGAGAACATTTAGTATGGATACTTCTAGCTGGAAAGAATCGCTTAATACTTATATGGTAACATTAAAGGAATAAAAAAACTTCAAAAAAAAACTATTAGAGCGAGCAATGTCTAAAATAATCCACACTCTTTTGTGTATCAATATATATTAAAAGTCAAAATTAGTTCTTTATCTAAAGAGTCTTTCCTTTTGAATAATGCAAGTAAAATGAATTTAGATTACTCTGATATGAGTACAGAATTAAGAATAATTAAGAGGAATAGATTGATAAATAAATTTTTATCAATAGGCTCTAAACAAAGAAAAGTTGTAAAATCACTATATGCTTTATTAACTAAAAGGAAATAACTATTAATCCAAAATATTCAATTATTATTCCAGCGAGAAATGGCGGTAAGTACTTAGAAGCTTGTGTTGAGACGATAATTACTCAAGATTATGATGATTATGAATTAATTATAAGTGATGATCATTCTACTGATGGTTCAAAAGAATATCTTTCAACTTTGTTAGCAGATTCAAAAATAAAAGTTATTGAGCCTTTAGAAGAATTAAGTATGTCGGAACATTGGGATTGGGCATTGTCACATGCTACAGGTTCATGGCAAATCTTTGTTGGTCAAGACGATGGATTGCAACCGTATTTTTTTAAGCTAGCAGATAAGCTTACGAAAATTGCAGAAGAGAAAAAGTTACGAACTATTATGTCGTCGCGAGCTTGCTATTTCTGGCAAGGCTGTGAGCCAGTTTATGGTGATATTGCAGTACTCTATATAGCTTCAAATAAAGTAAAAATACATAATAGCTCCTATGAAGCCACGAAAGCATTATTAGGGATACAAGATTATTTTGAATTACCTGAAATGTATACAACATCATTATTTCATCAGTCTATTTTGGAAGAAGCTCGGGCAAGACAAAGTGGTAAAGTCCTTACTTGTCATCCTCAAGATGCAAATTTAGGAGTAATTTCTTGTAGCTTAGAAAAAGAGTATTTAAAATCGTATATTCCTCTTGGCTGGGTTGGCTCATCGCTAAAGAGTGCGGGTATGTCGATAGGCTCACAAAGTAAGAATTTCAAACCAGATGATGCCAAGGCTATAGAAAACCTTGAGAAAGAATACATAGAAAAAATAAAAAAAAGTAAATTTAAATACAATAAATTGGCAGGAGATTTTTTATTTGGGGATACCTCTCTTTATTTTTGGCAGGCATTTCTTGAAACACCTTCGTTGAGATCTAAAAAAACAAATGATTTCTTAAATTCCAAGTTGTTTAAATATGTATTTTTTAGTTTTTTACTTATAAGGCTTTTGAAGAGCAGGGAAAAGTTAAATAAATTATCAAAATTTAGGAATTTATTAAGTATAAATCAGTGTTCATATTCTTTGGTTTGTATTATTTTATTAATATTATTTATACCTTTAGTTTTTATAAAGTTCTTATATTTTGGTTATAGAGTTGTAAGGAAGATATATAGATTGATATTTGGTCAGAATGTTAGAGTTTTTTTCAACAGATCTGATAATCAAGATTTAAGCATTGATCAAGCATCTGTGTGTGTTTTAGAAAAAATAGTACTACCTCTCCGTTTCTAAGTCTAGTCTGGAAGAGGGGAGGAAATTGAAAGTAAAAGAGCAAAGGTAACAGTGGGTATAGGCCTATATATTCTCGAGTTGAAACTTGGGAACGAGAAAATGCATTAGATAGAAAAGCTCTATTAAGGATATTAAAGAAAATGGAATTATAGCTTTAGATGACTCTGATAGGAAATCATATAAAGATGGAATATAGAGTAAGAAGGCAATCCAATTTCTCATTCAGTTGAAGTGATAAAGTTAGATGATTTTTTTTGGAAAGGATTAATATGAAACTTTTAAATAAAGAAAC
>Ga0209816_1002468_pt1 | contig 13127 bp, 11 predicted proteins | sample CoawatmetaG01DNA_FD_187509 | JGI IMG/M metagenome (GOLD analysis project Ga0209816, IMG submission 187509) | Marine microbial communities from the West Antarctic Peninsula - Coastal water metaG017-DNA (SPAdes) (version 2) | ecosystem: Environmental > Aquatic > Marine > Coastal ... | reverse complement strand
TTCATATTCTGCCACTGTTGATGATGTGGATCAGCTGATTATTAATGCCGGAACTATTGGTCAACCAAGAGGAAAAGGCATAGGATATCTCCTTCTCAATATAAAAAATGATAAATTGCATAATGCAAGTTTTGAAATAGTAAAAATGGATTTTGATAATTCAATTGATCTAATTCAACAAACTAAATTAAGTAAAGAAACCAAAAAAAAATTAATAGATTATCTGGAGATGTAATGATAAATGTTTTAGTAACAGGTGCAGGCGGTGGTGTCGGTCAGGGTGTGATTAAATCTTTAAAAATGATTAAAGATATAGATATAAAAGTTGTAGCTGCAGATATGAGTGAAACCGCAACTGGATTATATGCAGCAGATATTGCGTATTTAGTTGACAGGTGTGACTCTAGTGAATATTTGGAAACTTTAAGTAAAATTTTTAAAAAAGAGTCTATAGATTTTTATATACCTGGTACAGATGTGGAATTAGAATTTTGTGCAATAAATAAGCATTTGATTATGGATAAATTCAATGTCCATACGATAATATCATCAAAAGAAGTAATTGAAATTTGTGATAATAAATATAAAACATCATCTTTCTTAAAAGAACACGGCTTCAATTACCCCAAGACTGCTTACTTAAAAGATATTGATATAAAGAGTATAGAATATCCTGCTATAGTAAAACCAGCAGTAGGATGCAGATCAATAGGAGTTTATAAGGTAAATAATTTAGACGAGTTATTACCCCATCTTGAGGATACTGAAGATATAATTATACAAGAATGTGTTGGCAGTGAAGATACAGAATATACCTGCACAGTTGTAAAGATTGGTAATAAGATGTCACCAGTATTAGCACTTAAAAGAATTTTAAGATCAGGTGATACATATAGAGCGGAGCCAGTGCAATCAGAACAAATTGAGCAATATGTTTTGGACGTTGCTTCTAAATTAGAAATTGATGGAGGGTGTAATTTTCAATTACGTTTAGGCATAAATGGAGAACCAAAAATTTTTGAGATTAACAGTAGATTTTCAGGAACAACACCATTTTGTGCGCAAATTGGCTTTAACCCTGTTGAGTATTACTTAAAAAAAAGTGCTGGATTAGAAAGTGTGGTTAATATTGATTACGACTCAATTGTGTTGAGGTATTGGTCAGAAGTAGTAGTTAAAAAAAGCTCATTAAAGATACTTTCTGAGGGTCAGAATATCGAACCAAAAGTGGTTGAACAATTTAAGTTATTTTCATGAATGAAATTGCTTTAACTGGTGCTAATGGTATGACTGGCTGCCATATGATCAGCTTACTTAAAAGTAAAGGTATTGCATATAAAGCAATAACTAGACAAGAATGGGACTTAACAGAATGGAAAAGTTTTGATGAGCTGGATGATATTTTTGGATCGGTATCAGCTGTTTTTCATTTTGGTGCTCAGTTACCATATAATGATTTTGATAATGAAAATTTGCAAACCCAAAAGACCTTTGATACAAATATTCGTTCATGTATGAATATAGCAGAATGGGCAAAATTCAGAAATGTTGCAATTATATTCTTATCTAGCGCAGTGGTTTACAAGAACCCTCAAGCATCTAAAATTATAGAAACAGATTCTAAAGTGGTTAATGGCTTGGGTGGTTTTTATGGATATTCTAAAATTCTTGCAGAAGGCGTCTTTAGTCATTTATCTGAAAATGGCTTGAAGTGCATTATTCTTAGACCTTCATCTCTTTATGGATATGGTCTACCTTCTGATAAGCTTGTTCAAAACTATATAAATATTGCGTCTTCTAACGGTTTAATAAGAATTGAAAGCCCAAGAAATAAAATAAATTTTATTCATGCATACGATGTTTCTAATGCAGCCTTGCAAGCATATACTAGTAAAGCATGGGGTGTTTTTAATGTCTCCTCAAGAGAGAAAAATACTATTTTAGAGGTTGCTGAAATTGCAATATCCATTTCAGGTAGTGGAAGTCTGATTGTTAAGGATGACAACCAAAACGATACTGCATTTACACGTTTTGATTTAGACTCTAAATTAGCAAAAGAAAGTTTTGGATTTGAGGCAAAAATTAGTCTTAAAGAAGGAATGACTCTAATGAAAAACAAGATGATAGCACCATGTTAAATACTAATTTTACTCCTTGGCCATTATTCACGAAAGCAGAAATCAAAGCTGTCAGAGACGTTTTATTGTCTAATAAGGTGAATTATTGGACTGGAGGTGAATGTCGTGAATTTGAAAAAGAATTTGCAGAATATTTTGATTCTAAATATGCAGTATCTCTTGCTAATGGAACTGTTGCAATTGATCTTGCATTAAAGGTATTAAATATACAAAAAGGAGATGAAGTAATAGTTACATCTCGAACTTTTATAGCATCAGTATCATCTATTGTTAATGCAGGTGGAATACCTATTTTTGCTGATATATGTCCAAATTCTCAAAATTTTCGCTCTTCTAATATATCAAAGTTAATAAGTCCAAAGACTAAAGCTATTCTATGTGTTCATTTGGCAGGATGGCCATGCGAAATGGATAATATAATGAAAATTGCAAATAAAAATAAATTATTTGTTATTGAAGATTGCGCTCAAGCTCATGGTGCTAAGTATAAAGGTAAATCAGTCGGCTCAATAGGGCATATAGGTTGCTGGAGTTTTTGTCAGGATAAAATCATGACAACTGGTGGCGAGGGAGGAATGGTCACAACTAGTAATAAAAAATTATGGGAGAAGATGTGGGCTTATAAAGATCATGGCAAATCTTATAAAGCCGTATATAACAAGAAGCATCCTGACGGATTTAGGTGGCTCCATGAATCATTTGGAACAAATTGGAGAATGACAGAAATTCAGGCCTCGATTGGAAGAATACAACTTCAAAAAATGAATCAATGGACAAAAAAAAGAAACCAAAACCAAAGTGCAATATGGAAGACTTGTGAATCGTTAGACGTAATAAGAACACCTCAATTTAATAAAAAGTCATGGAAATTTTTCCATGAAGGTAATATTCATGCTGCATACAAATGCTATGTTTTTATCAATGAAAATAGATTAAAAACTGAATGGTCTAGAGATAAAATTATTAAAGAAATTACTAAATTAGGTGTGCCATGTTTTTCTGGCTCTTGTTCAGAAGTCTATCTTGAAAAAGCATTTACAAAGTCCAACCTTAGACCAAGAAAGCGACTAAAATCAGCTAAAGCGCTAGGTGAAACATCGTTATGTTTTTTAATTCACCCTACTATTACAAAAAAGGAAATAGACCTTACATGCAAAACTATTACCGCTGTTGCTAAAAGAGCTACAAAGAGTCTGTAAAAAATGATAAATATCTCTAATATTGCCAATGACACCCCTCATATAATTTTTAAAAATTACTTTGAACAAGCTCTAAAAAATAATCAAAAGAATATTGAAGCAATTTCTATTAGCTCTTTTGATATCGATTCAAATGAGGTTGAATCAAGAATGGTAAATTTAAAATATATAAAAAATAATGAATGGATTTTTTTCTCTAACTACGAGTCTTTAAAAGCAAAAAATTTTTCCTCGCACTCACAAATTTCAGCATTACTTTTTTGGCAAAGTATTAATATTCAAGTGCGAATAAAAGCTAAGATTTTTAAAACAACATCTCAATTTTCAGATGAACATTACAAAAGCAGGACAGTTGAAAAAAATGCGTTAGCTAGAAGTTCCATGCAATCCCAAAAAATTGATGTATATGATTCAGTCGTAAAAAATTATAACAACATACTTAAGGACAGTTCAAAATTTGAAAATAGACCATCTAATTGGGGAGGGTACTCATTTATTCCTTACTACTTTGAATTCTGGGAAGGGCACAAGTCAAGATTGAATAAAAGAGATGTGTATGAAATGAAATTAAATAAATGGAATCATAATATTTTGCAACCTTAAAAATTTGCGTAATTTATTAATTAGTATAGAATCTCTCACAATCTATGGAAGCAACACTACATCCTTTTCAAAACTTGTTTAATTTGATGTTCATATTTTTAACTTCAAATTTACTTTAAATAGGTATTTCGTATCGCTAATTCAAAAAAACAAGCAACTCCTATCAATGAAAAAATTAGAGCTAGTGAAGTCATGCTTATTGGATCTAATGGAGAGAAGCAGGGACTAGTGGCCTTTTCAGTAGCCCTAGAGTCAGCCAGAGTTGCATCGCTTGACCTAGTGCAAGTTTCACCGTCTGATGCAAGCCCTATAGTTTGCAAGCTTTTAGATTACGGTAAGCACGTATTTGATAAGAAGAAAAGTCTTTCTTCTGCCAAGGTTAAAGTTAAAAGAAATACTACAAAAGAAATTAAATTTAGACCATCAACAGACATAGGCGACTATAATATTAAATTAAAAAAGGTTAAAAGCTTTATTCTTGACGGAGATAAGACTAAAATAAGCGTCCGTTTTAGAGGTAGAGAAATATTAAACAGCGACATGGGTCTTAATTTGTTAAATAGATTAAGAGATGAGTTAGAGGATATAGCCCAAGTAGACCAAGAACCTTCACTTGAGGGTAGGCAGTTACTAATGGTTCTATCGCCTCTTAAAAAGAAATAAATTTTATAAAAAAAGAAGAACAATATGGGATATAAACTAAAAACACATTCTGGAGCTGCAAAGCGTTTTAAAAAGACAGGCACTTCCGTAAAAAGTAAAAGTGCAAATAGAAATCATATCCTTACTAAACAGTCTACAAAAAGAAAAAGACATAACAGAGGTCTTACTAAGTTAACAGGTGTTGTACTTAAGATGGCTTCAAAACTTATAAGAAGATAAATCATGCCAAGAACTACGAAATCAGTAACAGCTAGAGCTAAACATAAGAAGGTATTAAATGCCACTAAAGGCCATTATGGCGCAAGAAGTAGGCTATTTAGAACAGCTAAACAATCAAATATCAAATCTCTACAGTATGCATTTAGAGATAGAAAGAATAAGAAGAGAGCCTTTAGAGCTCTTTGGATTGCAAGAATAAATGCTGGAGCTAGAGAATTAGGGGTCTCATATTCTGTTCTTATCAACTCTTTGTCTAATAAAGATATTGCCTTAGATAGAAAGATATTATCTGATATAGCAATTTCTGACAACGCAACTTTTGAGAAGATTGTAAAGACAGCTACCAGTTAAATATATCAGTTAAATGTCATCATCTAAAGACATTTTACTTCCTGAGCTAATCAAGGACAGGGGTTCACTTCATCCAATAAATCATATGAAAGATTCTATTATGAATCTTTTGGTTTCTTTCGGCTTTGAAGTAATTAACGGCCCTGAAATTGAAACAGAAGAATTTAATTTTGACATGCTCAATATAAAAAAATCACATCCTGCAAGGCAAATGCATGATACTTTTTATGTTGAAAATAAATTAAATCTTTTAAGAACTCATACATCACCTGTTCAAATCAGAGGCATGCTAGAAAAAACACCACCTTTGGCATTTATTTCTGGTGGAAAAGTTTATAGAAAAGATGATGATGCCACTCACCTACCAATGTTTCATCAGGTTGAGGGCATATATGTCGATGAGAATGTTAACTTTGCGCAACTTAAAGATTTAATTTATAAAATTATATATTCACTATTTGGTGAAGATGTCGAGTTAAGGTTTAGACCGTCTTACTTTCCATTTACTGAGCCATCAGCGGAGGTTGATATTTTATCAAAAGAAGGTAAGTGGCTTGAGATACTTGGCTGCGGACTAGTCAATCCTATTGTTTTAGATAATTGTAATATTGATTCTGATAAATATAGTGGCTTGGCATTTGGGCTTGGAGTAGAAAGAATAGCTATGCTAAAGCATGGAGTAACAGACATAAGAGAGTTCTATAAATCTAACTTAGACTTTTTGAGCCAGTTTAAATGAAAATAGCATATAGTCATTTGGTTCAGCATATCGAAGAAAGTCCATGTATTGAGCAAATTTCAGAAAGCCTTTTTCAACTAGGTCATGAGCACGAAATTGATGATGGTATTTTTGATATGGAATTCACACCCAATAGGGGAGATTGCTTATCAGTTAATGGCCTACTTAGAGATTTAGCAGTCTTTTATACGGTTAATCTAAATCAAGAAATACATAACGAAAAGATAAATGATTTATTAATAGATTTTGAAAATCTATCAAATGATATATGCCCAAAAATCTCATTTCTAAAATTAGAAATTGATAAAGTTCCTGAATCATACAAGGGATCCCTAGGTAATTATTTTTCAGACTTAAGTTTAAATAAAAACAATTTTTTTACTGACATATCAAATTATCTCTCATATGAGACTGGTCAGCCAACACACTGTTACGATGCAAAAAAAATCAATGGTAAGTTAGTTTTCCAAGAAATAGAACGAGCTGTAGATTTAGAAACATTGCTTGATAAAAAAATTACCCTTATACAAAAGAACGCAGTTTTTTTATTAAATAATGAGGTAATTAATCTTGCAGGAGTTGTTGGTGGGAAGAGCACTTCATGCTCAAGCGATACCAAAACTGCCATTGTTGAATGTGCATTTTTTCAACCAGAGGCAATTATAGGAAAGTCTATAAAGTACGACATCCAATCAGAAGCTTCTCATAAGTTTGAAAGAGGCGTTGATCCAGATTGTCATGACTTGGTTCTTAGGCGTTTTATCAAGCTTGTTAGTGAGCATGCAAATATAAAAGATATGTCTATTACTTCCTATAAATATAATGATGGTCCTGACTATAAAATGCCAGTCAATATTAAAAAAATTAATCAAATTCTTGGCATCAATATAAGTGACAGTGAGTATATTGGGTATTTATCAAAACTGGGTTTTGATATCAAAGCAGGTTTTATTAAAGTCCCATCGTTCAGAAGCGATATTAAAACACAAAATGATTTATCTGAAGAAGTGGCGAGAGTTATAGGCTACGACAATATTGCAAGAGCTGATATAAGCATTCCAAAAAACGAGAAATCAAATAATAAAGATATTGAAAATAAACTAAGATATTTTCTTCTAGATAATGGTTTTTATGAGGTTATTAATTCTCCCTTTGTTAGCAGCAGCTCAGAAAGTTCTATAAAGGTTGATAATCCTTTAGATTCAAATAGAGAATATCTAAGAACAAATATAATCAATTCTTTGTTGGATAACCTAGTCTTTAATGAAAGAAGGCAAAAAGATTCAATTAAGTTATTTGAAATATCAGATATCTATACTTCTAAAAATGATGAAATCAATAAGATAAGAAGTCTTTCTATTGTTGCAAGCGGAAGAGTGGGCCATAACTATGAAGATTTCTCAAAAAAAATTAGCAAAAAATACCTAACTAAAATATTTCATGAAGCACTTCCAACTGAAAATTTTGATTTTCAAGAACTAACCAGGGATTCTCTCGTCACAAAGATAAAAAATGAAATAATTGGCTGTGAGGTTGATATTAATAATTTCACTGCTGAGGTTCTAAAGTATAAGGAAGTCACTAAATCACCTAATAATTTTACCCAGTATCTCCCTATATCCGACTTGCCATATTCTAAAAGAGATTTATCTTTTTCAATTAAAAATCAATCACAATGTAAGCCTTTAGAACAATATATTTTAAGCTTCAAGGATAAATTACTAAAAGAGACATTTATATTCGATTATTACAGTAATGAAAAAAAACAAGAAATTAAAATTGGTTTTAGATTTATTTTTCAGTCACAAGACTCCACAATTACCGATAATGAGGTTGATGATGTTATGAATATTATTATTAGTAGTGCTTTAGAATATGACTCAATCAGCATACCGGGATTATCATAAGATAAGATGTGGCAATGCTTAATATTAGAAGATAAATATGAATTTTTACAATACTATTAACATAAAATTTAATGTAAAATTGCCCAATGAAAAAATTAATAATACTCAGTGCTCTGTTCTCAGTTTTTTTTATTCAAGCTCAGCAGCTTGATGAGTCTTTTTTAGAAAGTCTGCCAGATGACGTAAGAGAAGATCTTATAAAAAGATCTGACAGCAAAACTGAATCAACAGAAGAGAACTATAGGTCTTCCCAATCTAGCAAGATACAGCAATCTGAAGATTTAATAATTCTTAAAGCTAGAATTGAAGCAGACTTGGGAGAGCTTGAGATTAGATTGAGCAGTGACGATGCTCTAAATATTAGTTCTGGACTTGAACTTTTTGGTAAAGATTTCTTTTCTACATTTCAAACATCATTTATGCCCGTAAATGAACCGAACCCAGACTCATCTTATGTATTAGATGTTGGCGACATCCTTAATATTCAATTAACTGGCCTAAAAGATTTTATTGAAGTTTTTCCTATAAATGGCGATGGATCAATTAATATTCCTGATATTGGTAAGGTCGTATTGGTTGGATTAACTCTGAGTGAAGCCTCTCAATTAATAAAAGTCAGAGTTAGTTCTGCATTCATAGGAACAGAGGCTTTTGTCAGCCTAACAGAAATAAGAGATGCTAATATTTTAATTACTGGTAATGCAGAGAATCCTGGAATATACACATTATCTGGTAACTCAAATATTCTGCATGCTTTGAGCATCGCCGGAGGTGTTAATGAGTATGGTTCATATAGGGAGATTAATTTAGTTAGAGATAACAAAGTGATTGAAGTGCTTGATGTGTATGACCTTTTAATTAATGGAAATTATAATGTTAAAGAACGCCTAAGATCTGGCGATGTTATATTTATAGAGCCTAGAAAAAATATAGTTACTATTGACGGAGCAGTGAAAAGACCTGCAAAATATGAGCTCACTAATGATCAAAATCTTGGAACAGCAATCAATTATGCGAATGGATTCAAGCAAACTGCAGATATCCAAAATATATACTTAGAAAGAATTTTGGACGGTTCTCTAAAATCAATACCTATAGTGAATAGTTCGCAATTCGACTCTATTAAATCAATTGACGGAGATTTGATCTACATAAGAGAATATCCCTATAGACAGGCAACTATTTCTGGTGCAGTACTCAAGCCTGGTACTTATACTATAGCAGCAGGAGAAAGTTTAGATGATTTAATCAATAAGGCAGGTGGTTTTACTGAAAGTGCCTATCCTTTTGGAGCGGTATTTGAAAATATAGCTGCAAAAGCGATTAATAAAATGGCACAAAAACTTTTATATCAAGAGTTTTTAGATAATATAATCTCGTTGAGTCAACAGAATATGAACGTCAGTGGAGGTTTCGATTTAGCTCCTATTGTGACTTTAACTAAAGAGGTGAATGATTTAGAGCCCAATGGCAGATTAGTTGTAGATATTTTAAATAAAGACTCAAGAGGAAGCTTAGGCATTCAAGAGGGAGATAATTTGATAGTCCCTGAAAAAACTAATGCTGTCTATGTTTTCGGCGAAGTATCCTCTGAGGGCGCAGTTATGTATGCCCCAAACAAAGATGTTAATTTTTTCGTAAATAAATCTGGCGGCTATAAAAAATATGCAGATAACAAATCCATATATATACTTCACCCTAATGGAGAAACTGAAAAATATTCAAGGAAAAGGAACATTTTTGAAAGTCGACCTAGGTCAGACATTACAATTTACCCTGGATCTATAATATTTGTTCCTAGAGAGTTAGATAATAGAGCTGCAAGAGGAATAGCAGCCCAGGCGTATGTCAGTATTCTTAGCAGTTTAGGTATCTCGTTGGCGTCATTGGCTTCTATTGACGATTGATCCCAGTGAAAAATGTTTTTTAAAAAAAAAGTTAGCTTTAAAGTTTTTGTATTAGTTTTAACTTTCTTTTCCTTGTCAGGAATTGCTGATAGTTTTGATTATAATACCTATAATAATCATGGCATCGTTGGTCTTATTAACATGCCTACAGCTAGATTTTCCGATGAGGGTGTTCACGGCGTTACTATTTATGACAGCAATCCAGATCAAAAAATAACCCTTTCATCAAGTCCCTATGATTGGCTTGAGGCATCCTTTTTTTATGTGAATATAGAGAAACAGCAACTGTGTAGAGCTTACTTCGAATTAAAATATTGCGAGGGATATAAAGACAAGGGATTTAATCTTAAACTAAGGCTTAAGGAGGAGGGTGTTTTTCCAGCAATTGCAGTCGGTCTGAATGACTTTGCTGGCACAGGTATATATTCTTCTGAATACATAGTTTCAAGTTATGGGGTGGGCAAGCTTGATATGCATTTTGGTATAGGCTGGGGTAGATTAAGTGGCTCAAGTAAACAACTTAAAAATCCTCTAGGTTATCTCAAAGATAGTTTTAAAGACAGATCGGGTGGATATTCTGGTGAGGGAGGACAATTAAACCTCTCCAAATATTTTTCTGGTCAAAAAGTTGCTCCTTTTTATGGAATATCTTATAGCCTGAATGAAAGCACACTACTTAAATTTGAGAAAGACACTATTCTATTAGAAGACGCAAGCATCCCATATCCATCAAGAGAAAGTAATTATACATTTGGCTTAGATTATTCAATAAATAGCAATTTTACTATAGGCATTTCATATGAAAGAGGAGGTTTTTCATCATTAAAATTTGTTTATAAAAATAATCCAAATCAATCAATTAAGAAATACGATTACAAAAAAGCAGAAATAACCCCAGGCGATAATAAATATACTAAGTTAATAAAAAATCTTGAAGAAAATGGCATCGGCGTAAATAAAATCTCTGAGACTAGCAGATCTTTAGGTTTAGACCTAACTCAATTTATTCATCCGGATCTGAAGTTGGTAGAAGAAATTATTGCTCAAGCATCAAGAGATGCTGGAATAAATAAAAGTATCAAAAAAGATATAAAAATAGCAGATTTAAAAGCAGTTTCAGAAATAGATGAGGTGTTTGAAAGGAATGCAAACACTATCTATGAAAGAGAGACTAAAAGAGGAATTGAAACTGCTACTAAAATTCGCTTCCAGCCATTCATAGCATCAAGAGAAGAGTTTTTTAAAGGTGCCCTGCTTGTTGAGAATGATACAGAGTTTGTTATTAAAGAAAACTTATTTTTTAATAGCAATCTAAAATATTCTTTATGGAATAATTTTGATGATTTAGTATTTCCTCCTGTTGATGTATTCCCCGCACAAGTAAGATCAGATGTTAAGCAGTACCTAAAAAATATGGATGATGGAATTTTGATCGGGAGAGCTCAGTTAGACTTTCATTTAACACCAAAAAAAAATCATCATCTAATGCTCACAGGTGGAATTCTTGAAGATATGTTCTCAGGTTTTGGTGCAGAATATTTATACTTTAAGCCTAATTCTAATTATTCTTATGGCGTTGAGTTATTCAAGGTTAGAAAGAGAGATTACCACTGGGGCTTTGGCCATCTTGATTATGAAAATACTACTTTGACAGCCAATCTTTACTATAGAAATTATGGAAGAATACCTTTTGATATGCAGATTTCTGCCGGTGAATATTTAGCTGGAGATGTTGGATCTACTATAGAGTTTTCTAGAACTTTCCAAAGTGGTGTTAAATTTGGTGCATTCGCTACATTCACTGACGTCACTACAGAACAATTTGGAGAGGGTAGTTTCGATAAAGGAATATTTTTTAATATACCCATATATGGAAATTTAATAAATTATACTTGGAGACCATTAACTAAAGATCCCGGTGCAAAGCTTAATAGAATGCACACTTTACATGGTTTTTTGGTGAAATTTAGACCAATTAATTAAATGTGTATAAAAAGACATTATTAAAAAGAAAGTCTCTATAAAGAATGGCTTTTCCTGTTTATTGTGTATAATACTGTTTAGCCGGTGAATTGGTTTTAAATACACCTATACAGCAGGATTAATTTTACTAGCTCTAATTTAGAGAGGATATAAAAAGACATGAAGATAAATAATAATTTAAACATTCTTAGCATTGTACTTGCATTTTTTATGTTTGTTCCAATTGCTTATGCAAATGATTTTGACATATCAGATGCCAGGTTTAACGAAATTCAAACTAAAGTTAATACAATGAATTCTGATCAGCTCAATGCTGGATATTCAGCATTAAAGGCTGAGCAAAAAAGCCTACAAGCTGAAATTGAAGAAAATCCTGAACAAAATGGCTCTGGATCTTCTGCAGTAAATAGATTGAAAGAAATTGCTGCCGAATTATCAGTAATACAAAAAGCTTTGTTAGCTATTGCTGGTCTTGGTATCCTCTCTGCACTTTCAGACGATGGTTATACTGACAATGTTGCTCCAGTTATTACTTTAAATGGAAATGCTACTGTTACTGTTGAACTTGGAACCGCTTATACCGAAGCAGGTGCTACTGCTAATGATGCTAATCATGGTACAACTTTTGTTACCTCTTCTGGATCAGTAAATACCGCTTCTGTTGGCTCATATACAATTACATATACAGCAACAGATTTAGATGGTAATACAGCAACCGCAACAAGAACTGTTAATGTTACTGATACAACAGCTCCAGTTATTACTGTAACAGGGACAAATCCAGTCTCCATTGAGCTGGGAACTGCATATACAGACGCAGGAGCTACTGCTACTGATTTATCTGGTTCAGTTACTGTTGTAACTACTGGTGCAGTTGATACTACTTCAGTTGGTACATATACGCTTACCTATTCATCTACTGATGCTTCAGGAAATGCTGCAACTGCTGCAACAAGAACAGTTAATGTTATTGACACTACAGCGCCAGTATTTACTTCTTCCTCAACATTTATTGTTAACGAAAACCAAATAAATATTGGTACTGTTACAACAACAGATCTCGCATCAGTCACATATGCAATATCTAATACAGACGTAATGGCTATTAGTTCAGCAGGGTTATTAACATTCACTACCGCTATTAATTATGAAGATAAGCCTGGTTTAGCAGATAGCTTCACATATGAAGGAGATACTAAGTTAGGTAGTACTGGATATGATGGAAGTACTTATGATTTTACTGCTACAGTTACAGCAACTGACGCAAGCTTAAATGTTACTACCCAAGTCATTACTGTAAAAGTCAACGATGTTGGTGGTTTTGATGACAATTCTGCAACAGGAACAGGTACTGGCACTGAAGCAGGAACAGGCACTGGAACAGGCACTGGCACTGAAGAAGGCACTGGCACTGGAAC
>Ga0209816_1002466_pt1 | contig 13132 bp, 19 predicted proteins | sample CoawatmetaG01DNA_FD_187509 | JGI IMG/M metagenome (GOLD analysis project Ga0209816, IMG submission 187509) | Marine microbial communities from the West Antarctic Peninsula - Coastal water metaG017-DNA (SPAdes) (version 2) | ecosystem: Environmental > Aquatic > Marine > Coastal ... | reverse complement strand
GAGTATACACCGCACCGTGGGACTGGCGACAAGATGGCCCGCCTCAACTCCGTGTCAGATATCATATCCTCGGGCATGGTCTGGGTACCGGCGACCCGCTGGGCAGACGAGCTGGTGGAAGAAGTAGCTGGGTTTCCGTTCATGTCGAACGATGACTTGGTCGATAGTACTGTCATGGCACTGCTTAGATTCCGTCAAGGGGGATTCATACGGCTACCAACCGACATGGAAGAAGATAACTCGTACTTACGTCGGAAAGCGGCGTATTATTGACGGGATGACACGGATACAACTTTACAGTATACCCCACATAGGACGTTGGTAGCGTCCGTGGGGGCATGGCACGGCGACCTCCCTTCGTTAGTCGTGTCCTCACTTTACGCAGGGTATTTCTATTTTGGCACTATATCTGCTATAGTGCGTCCAAACGCTCAGAATGAGGCATACAATGGCAGTCGAAAAACCTATGGAACCTAGTGATATCCTTACTATGGGGGCAGACGGGGCAGAACCCGAGCTAGATATTGAAATAGAAGTGCCGGAAGAGCTAGACGCGCTTGAAGTTATTATGGACGATGGGTCCGTTGTAGTCGAGTTCGGTCAAGGTACTGATATACAAGAAGAAATTGCCCACGATGATAACCTCGCCGAGCATATAGAAGACGGCGAACTAGAGTCTATTGCCAGTGACTTGATCGACCACTTCTCATCTGATCGCGAATCCCGTAGTGAATGGGCCAACGCCTACATTAAGGGCATGGATTTGCTCGGTATGAAGGTAGAAGAGCGTACAGAACCGTGGAATGGTGCGTCTGGGGTCTATCACCCTATGATGACCGAAGCAGTAATTAAGTTCCAAGCGCAAGCTATGGGCGAGCTACTCCCTGCATCTGGTCCGGTCCGCAGTAAGATCATGGGCAAGCTGACACCCGAGAAGTTTGAGCAGGCTCAACGCGTAGAAACCGAGTTGAACTACCTCATCACAGAGAAAATGCCTGATTATCGCGACGAAATGGAGCAAATGCTGTTCAAACTGCCGATGGCAGGCTCCGCGTTCAAGAAAATCTACTTCGATCCCATTACTGAGCGCCCTGTATCGCAGTTTGTACCTGCAGAAGACCTAGTTGTGTCCTACGGGGCGTCTAATCTCCGGACTGCACCACGGTTTACACACGTAATGAAGCGGACACCGGAGGAAATCCTCAAGCTGCAGGTTAACGGGTTCTACCGTGACGTGGAGCTACCGACAGCTACCAAAGAAATTACGGACATTGAGGAAAAGTACAACGAGCTAGAAGGCTCCGAACCTACGTTTTCCGATGACCCTCGCCATACACTGCTAGAAATGCACGTTGACTTAGACTTACCCGAGCCATTTGATGACGTCGATGGGGTTGCACTGCCTTACGTGGTTACAATCGACAAGTCCTCCAGCATCATCTTGTCTATCCGCCGCAACTGGTACGAGGAAGACATGAAGCGCGAGAAGCGTATGCACGTTGTCCACTTCCCCTACCTTCCCGGTATGGGCTTCTACGGCACGGGTCTTATCCACACATTAGGTGGTTTGACTAAGTCTGCTACTTCTATCATGCGCCAACTCGTAGACGCAGGCACCCTATCTAACCTACCAGCAGGCTTTAAGGCCCGTGGCATGCGTATTACTGGGGATAACACCCCGATCATGCCGGGTGAGTTCCGAGACGTAGACGTGCCCGCTGGGACGATCAAAGACTCGATTGTGCCACTACCCTACAAAGAACCTTCTAGCGTCCTCTACAGCCTCTTAGGTAACGTCGTAGAAGAGGGTAGACGCATTGGTGCAGTAGGTGACATCCAAGTGGGTGACATCAACGGTCAAGCCCCCGTAGGGACGACTCTGGCGCTCATGGAACGCTCCATGCAGGTTATGTCGGGTATCCAAGCCCGCCTACACGCGGCTATGAAGCAGGAGCTACGCATCTTGGCACGAATCGTGCATGATTACATGCCCGCAGAGTACGCCTACGAGATGGACGAGCCAGCCGACCGTATTAGTGACTTCGATGGTCGTGTGGATGTAATCCCTGTTTCAGACCCCAACGCAGCTACAATGGCACAGCGCATTATGCAGTACCAAGCGGCGCTTCAGCTGTCTCAGCAAGCACCTCAGATGTACGACATGGGCAAACTACACCGGCAGATGCTCGAAGTTCTAGGTATCCAAGATGCAGAGGATATCATCAAACTGCCAGAGGATATCAAACCTGCTGACCCAGTGACGGAAAACATGATGATTCTGAAGCAAGAGCCCGTCAAGGCGTTCGCGTATCAGGACCACGAAGCGCACATACAAACACATATGCTCGCGATGCAAGACCCCAAAATCCAGCAGATCGTGGGTCAATCGCCGTTTGCAAGCGCAATTCAGGCCGCGATGATGTCCCACATTACAGAGCACGTAGCTCTGCAGTACCGCGTCGAGATACAGAAACAGCTTGGTGTAGAACTGCCAGACCCAGAAGCACCGCTGCCAGAAGAGCTCGAATTGCAAGTCTCACGCCTAGCCTCACAGGCTGCAGACAAGCTGTTCCAGAAGAACCAAGCCGAAGCGTCCGCAGAACAAGCCGCTGCGCAACAAGCTGATCCGCTAACTCAAATCCAACAGCGTGAGCTGATGATTAAAGAGAAAGAGTTGGCGCACAAGATCGAGATGGACAAACTAAAGGCCGAGGTTGACGCTGCTACTAAAGTAGAGAACGCCCGCATACAGCAAGCGCGTATTGACTCTGAAGAACAGAAAGAGGCAGCGCGCATCGGGATCAAGGTTGCCGAGCTCGAAACAGAACAGAAAGAGGCAGCGGTCCGCTTGGTTCTAGACGTCGCAGAGAAAGTAGACTTCGATGGCTGATAGTATCTTCCACACTGTTCTTACTCGGCTCGAGGAGAGTCGTACTTCTATCGCCGAGCACCTCGCAGAGGGCGGTGCCAAAGACCAAGAAACATATTGGAAGCTTGTCGGAAAGTACGAGGCGCTTAGTATCATACGTAACGACGTAAAAGAGCTCGAAAAAAGATACATTGATGATTAAGAATCATACGTGTAGATATTCTGATAACGTGGGATAGTCCGCGCAAAGGGCGCTGTGAGCCTTTAATCACTGCAGGAGACCAAGATGTACGCTACCAACTTTTTAGACGATGAACAACTAATGGCGAAATTGCCAGAGCCCAAGGGCTACAAGATTCTAATCGCAATCCCGGAACTCGAAGGCAAGACAGAGGGCGGTGTTTTCATGCCGGACTCGTTAAAGTCTATGGAGGAAACCGCATCCATCATTGGATACGTTATTAGTGTGGGTGCAGAAGCCTATACGGATAAAGAACGGTTCCCTAATGGCCCATGGTGCGACGAGGGTGACTTTGTCATCTTCCGCTCATACTCAGGCACGCGCTTCAAAATAAGCGGTAAAGAGTTTCGTGTCATCAATGATGATACAGTAGAAGCTGTAGTTGAAGACCCACGGGGGTATACTCGCGCATGATAGATAGTAACATTATAGTCGAGAACGAAGAACTCGAAACAAACGCCGTTGAAGTAGATGTATCCGACGACGGTGATTTTGAAGTGGAGATCGAAGACGATACTCCTGACCGAGACAAGGGCCGCCCACGCCGCGCTGCGGATGCTGAAGCGGATATCCCGGAAGACGAAGACCTCGAAAAGCACAGTGAATCGGTACAGAAACGTATCAAGAAGCTAAAGTTCGAGTTCCATGAAGAACGTCGCCGTAAGGAAGAAGCCGAACGCGAACGTGAAGCCGCTGTCCAGTATGCGGGTGCGCAGAAGAAAGACGCCGACCGCCTACGTCAGAACCTCTCTGAAGGTGAGGGTGTATTGGTTAACGAGGCTAAAGCACGTGTAGCATCGGAACTTACAAGCGCAAAGCGGGCGTATAAAGAGGCGTACGAGGCCGGTGACGCTGACGCCGTCGTCGAAGCCCAGATGGCGCTGTCCAAGCTCCAGCTCGAAGAAGACCGGGTGCAAAACTGGAGACCTGCCAAGCGCCTCATAGAGCAGGAAGATACAAACCTTGGAATCCCTCCCTCCCAAGAAGCACCTAGAGTGCCTAAGCCTGATATAAGGGCACAAAAATGGGTTGCGGAGAACAAATGGTTTGAAGACGACAACGCCATGCGACGCTACGCTATACTCGTACACGAAGAACTACTGGAGTCTGGCGTTGATTCTACATCGGAAGTGTACTATAGTAAGATAAATGAGGCCATGCGGTCTCGTTACCCAGATCGCTTTGCGGACGTGGAACCCGAGGTTCGACAACCACAACGTAGGGCGGGCTCCGTGGTGGCCCCGGGGGGTAGGAATACCGCCCCATCACGCAATAAAGTTGTCATAACCTCATCGGAGGCCGCAATCGCCAAGCGTCTCGGATTATCTAATAAAGAATACGCGGCGCAAAAGTTAAAGGATATGCAAAATGGCTGATCGTAAACACCGTGAGACTAAAACCCGCGAAGCGGGAGAACGTCGTAAACCTTGGAAACGCGCATCTATGCTGCCCACCCCCGATCCACGTGATGGACTTTCGTTCCGCTGGATTCGCACATCTACATTGGGTAATGCAGACATGACTAACGTATCCGGGCGGTTCCGTGATGGCTATGTGCCTGTAAAGGCAGATGAATATTCTGAACTTCACATCATGTCAGATATTGACTCGCGCTTTAAAGACAATATCGAAGTTGGTGGGTTACTGCTTTGCGCTATCCCGACCGAAGACAAAGAGGATCGTATCTACGGCCAGCTAGAGTCTGCAAAAAATCAGTCCGAAGCTGTTGATAGAAACTACATGCGTGAATCTGACCCGCGTATGCCTATGCTCAAACCCGAGCGTAGTTCGCGGTAATCATCTGGTAAGGGGCGTAGTGCTCTTTACTGTTATAGTAAATAAATCTGGAGGAAGAGCATCATGGCTATTACAGCTGCTCCCTACGGCCTAAAGCCGGTAAAACGTGCTGACGGCATGGCCTACGCTGGGGCAACGTCCCAGTACCTGATCGACCCTGCGGGGGAGGCAACAAACCTCTTCTACGGTCAAGTCGTTCACATCGGTGCTGATGGCTACATCGCACTATCAACCGCAACAGGTGCCGACGGTGGCACGAACGCATTCCCAACAGGTACGAACCTAACTGGTTCTCTTGGTGTGTTTGTGGGTTGTGAATACGTAAACGACCAAGGTCAGCCTACGTTTGCACAATACTACCCTTCTGCTACTGCCAATGGCGGCGATATCAAAGCGTATGTTGTGGACGATCCGAATGTACTATTCCAAGTACAAGCAGATGGCGCTATGGACCAGAGTGACATCGGTGCGAACACTTTCTTCGCAGCCGTTCAGTCTACCTCTACTGGCAACACTGCTACTGGTAACTCTACAAGTGCCGTTGACGCGACAACTAAGACTACCACCGCTGCCTTCCGTATCGTGGCTTCTGCTTCTCCTATTGGCGACGCATTCCCCGATCTTTTGGTCAAACTTAACCCCGGATACAGCAGCTTTGATAACGTTGTTGGTCTATAAGGAGGCTTAGAATATGGCTATTTCACGCGCACAAGCGCTTAAAGAACTACTTCCCGGCCTTAACGCCTTGTTTGGTCTTGAGTATGGCAAGTACGACAACGAACACGAAGACATCTATGAGACAGAAACCTCGGAGCGTAGTTTTGAGGAAGAAGTTAAATTGTCTGGTTTCGGTGCAGCACCAACAAAAGCTGAGGGTTCTTCTATTGCATATGACAATGCACAAGAAGCGTTCACAGCTCGCTACACCCACGAGACGATTGCTATGGGCTTTGCCATCACTGAAGAAGCGATGGAAGACAACCTGTACGACTCATTGTCTTCACGTTACACAAAAGCTCTGGCTCGCGCCATGGCGTACACCAAACAGGTTAAAGCTGCATCACTGCTAAACACAGGCTTTAATACGTTTAACTCCGGTGACGGTGTAACATTGTTCAGCACAGCCCACCCAACAGTGGGTGGCGGTGTAAACGCTAACCGTCCTGCGGTAGACGCTGACCTTAACGAAACTTCGCTTGAGCAATCTATCATTGATATCGGAGCTTATGTTGACGAACGTGGCCTTTTGATCGCAGCGCGCGCCCAGAAGCTCATCATCCCGTCAGCTTTGCAGTTTATAGCAACTCGCTTGTTGGAAACAACTTTGCGGGTCGGAACTGCTGATAACGATATCAACGCGATCAGCTCTAACGGCGCAGTTCCGGGTGGCTATGGTGTAAACCACTACCTAACAGACGCTGATGCTTGGTTCCTTACCACAGACATCCCGAACGGTATGAAGCACTTCGTACGTTCTCCGATGGCTACTGGCATGGACGGCGACTTCGATACTGGCAACGTGCGCTACAAAGCGCGTGAGCGTTACAGCTTCGGCGTATCCGACCCACTGGGTATCTACGGTTCACAAGGCGCGTAAGCTCCTAGAACTTAAACCAAAGTTGGTTTGGAAGGCTCCGCTTCGGCGGGGCTTTCTTTTTTTATAGACCTAGTGTACTATAAACTTATTCCCTGACAGCTACACATGTGGCTGACTTAACCCCGACAGGAGATTCTCATGGGTAATACAACTTTTTCAGGACCAGTGCGTTCCGAAGGCGGCTTCCAGCAAGTCACTAAAAACGGAACTACTGGCGCAGTTACACCTTCACAATTTGCGTTACAGACGATTGCCACCACAGGCAACAATGTCGTTGACACAAGCTCAGGCACAGCCGCGGGTGCAAATAACGCCAGCCTAGACACAGGTGCTACTATTTTTGGTATCGTGCCGAATGCAATTGGTGCGGGTGTTCCAGCCGATGGTACAAATCACTTTGTGAGCAAAGTTGACGGCACAATCGTATCGACATGGATTATCGACCTTCACGCTGGCTATAAAAGCGGCGGCGCTGCTGGTGACGCTATTGGTACGGCTGGCGCAGCTTCAGCACACATTGGATCAATTACTAAAGAAGTAAACGGCATTCCAATGCTCATCGAAATGGGCTGTGTCGAGGTTCCAACTGGCGGCGATCCAGACATTAACCTAGATTGTTCGGCCACAGGAACTACAGCACAAGATGCAGCATTGACAAGCGGTACAAACCTCTTGAACAACGGTGACCTATCTTTAGGCTTTTACGCTACAGCAGATGCTGGGGCTACTCTTGCTGCTATGAGTAAGAAATTTTTGTACCTCACCTGTGGCTCGGTTACTGACGCAGCGTACACCGCTGGTAAAGTATGGATTCGCATCACTGGCATGGCCGTAGACCATGACAATTCATAATAATCTTCGTGGGGGCTTCGGCTCCCACCATTAATTTATAGGAGGCCAAAATGGCTGGTCAAGAAGTACGAGCTTATAATTTTGCAGCATCCGCTAGCGCTGCACTTGTAGGCCCCTCACGAGGTAGATTGCAGGGTGTTCTAGTGAACGCCGCCGCAGCCGCCGCTTTCACTATTCGTAGTGGGTCAGCTAGTGGCCCTATTATACTGCAGTTAACTTTACCTACTGGTTGGAACGACGTATATATTCCAAATGATGGTATTTTAGCTGATAACGGCTGTTTTGTTTCCGCCTTTACGGGATCAGGAAACGTAATGACCTTACTCATAGAGTAACTCATGGCTGAGAAAAAAGGGACTATGAAGGGCCACACCATAAAAGGTGGTCAGAAACGCCCAACCAAATCTGGTGCGGGTATGACCAAGAAAGGTGTGGCTAAATACCGTAAAGATAACCCCGGCTCTAAGTTGAAGACGGCGGTTACAGGCACGGTTAAGAAGGGCAGCGCAGCCGCCAAGCGGCGTAAGTCCTATTGCGCCCGTTCTGCGGGACAGATGAAGCAGTTTCCTAAAGCTGCTAAAGACCCCAACAGCCGCTTACGGCAGGCCAGAAAAAGGTGGGAATGTTAAATGACAATGGCTAGAAGCTCTATGTCTAAGCAGCTTACAGGCAACCGAAAGAAGGTTGTTACAAAGATGAAAGCTGGTGGCAAGTCTAAATCTACAGTTAACGCTGCGAAAAATTACACTGATCCTGAGAAGCGCAAGCGTATTGTTAACAGAGTCAAAGCTGCTGGCAAAGGGGGTGCTCCGGGTCAATGGTCTGCACGTAAAGCGCAGATGGTTGCTAAGGCATACAAAGCTGCAGGCGGGGGGTACACATCGTGAAGGGTCTAAAGCATTACAAAAAAGATGGTACCGTCCACAAAGGCGGCACACATAAGATGCCTAACGGTTCATTGCACACGGGTAAGACTCACAGCAAGACGAGCACTAAATTAGTGCACTATAAAGATTTAAGCAAAGCAGCAAGGGCTAAAGCAGATGGCGTTAAAACCAAGCCAAAAAAGTCTTAAAGACTGGACCCAGCAGAAGTGGCGGACAAAGTCTGGCAAACCATCGACGCAGGGGTCAAAGGCCACGGGTGAGCGGTACCTGCCGAAGAAAGCCATCAAGGCATTGTCGGATAGAGAGTATGCCGCTACTACTAAGGCAAAACGTGCTGCCACTAAAAAAGGTAAGCAGGTTGCCAAGCAGCCGAAGAAGATCGCTGCGAAAACAGCGAAATATAGGAAGGCTTAGAAATGCCCGTAGTTGTACCTGCACTATCCGAGCTGTTTGAGGAAGCGTACGAACGTGCGGGTCTGGAGATGCGCTCAGGATACGACTTAAAAACCGCTCGTCGCAGCCTTAATATTATGACGTTGGAGTGGCAAAACCGTGGCCTGAACTTGTTCACCATTGAGGAGGGTACTATACCTCTGGTGGCTGGTACAGCTACGTACACACTTCCTTCCGACACTATCGACATTATCGAGCACCAACTACGTACCGGCACAGGGGTTTCCCAGCTGGATGCGTATATCGAGCGTATGAGTGTTTCTACGTACTCCCAACAAGGGAACAAGCTGACCCAAGGTCGGCCTTCTCAGGTGTATGTACAACGCAACGCCACAGATGTGCAGGTTACGTTATGGCCGGTGCCCGATTCTACAGTTCCATACACGTTGGCCTACTACCGTCTAAAAGGCATTGACGGTTTGGCTGGCGGTATTGGTGGGGCTACTACCTCTATACCCCCGCGTTTTGTCCCTGCTCTAGTATCTGGTTTGGCGTACTACATTGCTATGAAAAAACCCGAAGTTTCCGCCCGAGTTGCTCCATTGAAGCAAGAGTATGAAGAGCAGTTCCGCATGGCTGCAGATCAAGATCAAGACCGGTCTACATTACGTATTGTACCGTTTGCGATGGGAGGCATCTAATGCCCGCTTACGCCAGTGGTAAACACGCTTACGGTATATGTGACCGTACGGGATTCCGCTACAAGCTGGACGACCTTGTATTCGAAGTACAGCATGGTGTGAGAACAGGTTTACGTGTAGGTAAAGACGTACTAGACCCTGACCAACCGCAAAACTTTATCGGCAGAGTCAACACCTCTGACCCGCAATCATTACACGACCCCCGCCCTGACGTTAATCCGGGTAGGGGCTTGTTCGGCTGGAACCCTGTTTGGAACTCAGCGCAATATATGGTAGGCTCCGTAGGAAGCGTTACCATTACAACAACCGATGGAGATTGATATGAAGAAATCCTTGCGCCCCAAAGCTCGTCCGGGCAAAGAAAAAATGAAAGACATGATCGAGGCCGCAGAGCAGAGCAAGCGTGACGGCGAAGCCCTCAAGCGGTCTGTTAAGTATCGCGCCAAAGGCGGCAAGATGTCTAAAGAAGCCCCCGGCATGCAAGCTGGCGGTAAACTGAAAATGGTTAAAGGCCCAAAGGGGACAATGGTTCCTGATTACGCTGCTGACGGCGTTGGCAAGATGTCCTACGGTGGCAAGATGGCCTACGGCGGCAAAGCCGAGGTCAAAAAGATGCAAGCTGGTGGTATGTGTCGTGGTATGGGCGCTGCTAAACGTGGCGGCAACTTTAAAATGGGGTAAGTTCTGATGAACTATACTGAGCTGGTCGCAGCAATCAAAGACTACACGCAGAATGAGGAGACGAGCTTCGTCTCTAACATTCCCAATTTCGTTAGGCAGGCGGAAGAGCGGCTTAACCGCTCAATTATGGTGCCTGAGCTGCGGAAAAATGTGACCGGCTCCACCGCCAAAGATAATGTGTACCTAGCCAGACCACAGGATTTCATATCCGTGTTTTCGTTGGCTGTTGTAGACTCGTCTGGGGATTACTCGTTCCTGTTAGATAAGGATGTGAATTTCATACGTGAGGCTTATCCATCTTCTAGTACCGCTGCTCTACCGAAGTATTATGCTCAGTTTGATGGGGATTTTGGCGGCGAGGATGGTAACCTCATACTTGGCCCAACCCCCGATGCAGCCTATGCCGTTGAGCTGCATTATTACTACGATCCACCATCAATCGTTAGTACGGGCACATCTTGGTACGGCGACAACGCCGAATCCGCATTGCTATACGGCGCGTTAATCGAGGCGTACACGTACATGAAGGGTGAGGCGGACCTCATTCAGCTGTACACCACCCGTTACGGCGAGGCTCTTGGTCAGTTGACGGGGGTCCAAATACGTAGCGCGACAGACGAGTATAGAGATGGGAGACTTTGATGCAGGTTGAAATGAATTTTGGCTTCGACGCCTTTAAAATACATACCTCTGACAACGGGGGGCACAGCCCTGATGCTGTAGCGGAAATGTGTGTAGATAAGCTGATGAGTGTGTCTGCTTCCGCCCCGCCCGAGATACGAATGCAAGCAGAAGCGTACAAATCGCGGATGTTGCAAATTATCGCGCATTATATTAAAGTAGCGGTTACGGAAGACCACGCGACAACATGCGTAAAACTACAAGAGGCTGGGTTTCCTGACCTCGCAACCCAACTTAGGAGCCTTTAAATGGCCTTTAATGGTAACTTCATGTGCACGAGCTTTAAGAAAGAGCTTCTTGAGGCCAAGCACAACTTTACTGCCTCATCAGGCAGTGCATTCAAACTTGCTCTGTATACTAACAGCGCAACATTTACTGCGGCAACTACTGCGTACACTACCGGTAATGAAGTAGGTAACTCAGGTTCGTACAGTGCTGGTGGCGGCGCACTTACAAACGTAACACCGACAGCTTCAGGTACTACAGGACTGACAGACTTCGCTAACCTTGACTTCACAAACGCGACCATTACAGCTCGCGGCGCATTAATTTATAATGACACCCTTGCAGGTGACCCAACAGTAGCGGTGCTGGACTTTGGTGCGGATAAAATTTCTACTTCTGGGACATTTACTATCCAGTTCCCAACAGCGGATGCTTCAAACGCTATAATCCGTATAGCTTAAAAATAAAGGTATTGCCCCATGGCTTTGGTTGTTGCTGATCGCGTACAAGAAACTACTAATTCGACGGGGACTGGAGCTTACACTCTAGGGGGCGTAGTGGCGGGTTTCCGGACATTTAGCTCCGTTGCATCCAATACGGACACCGTCTATTACGCGGTCACAGATGAGGTGAACTTCGAGGTTGGTCTTGGAACTTATGCCTCTAGTGGGGGGACTATTACCCGCACGGCGGTGTTCGCATCGTCTAACTCTAATAACGCCGTTAACTGGGGTATTGGAACAAAGAACATTTTTCTTACGTACCCTGCCGATAAGGCCGTAATTGAGGATGCGAGTAACAATGTAACCGTCGGCAACAACCTAATTGTGGGTGGTACGGTCGATGGTGTCGATATTGCCGCACGAGATGGCGTCCTTACATCCACTACAGCAACCGCCGCTGCCGCCCTGCCTAAAGCTGGCGGTGCGATGACAGGAGCAATTACCACTAACAGCACTTTTGATGGGGTAGATGTTGCTAGCAGAGATTCTGTTTTAACTTCTACGACAGCAACCGCCGCCGCCGCGCTACCTAAAGCTGGCGGGACCATGTCCGGTGGTCTTGCTATGGGTGGTTCTAAGGTTACGGGTGCAGGGAACCCTACCGCATCACAAGACCTAACAACTAAAACATATGTAGATAGTATTGCAGCGGCGGGGGTAGTTTATCACGCTCCTGTTAGATTAGCTTCTACCGCCAACCTATCCGCAGCGTATGCTAATGGCAGCTCTGGGGTAGGGGCTACACTTACAAACAACAGTACCCAAGCCGCACTTGTGCTCGATGGCATTGCGGCGGTTAATGGTAATCGTGTTCTTATAGATCAGCAATCTAACGCTGCTCATAATGGGGCGTACACAGTAACCACTATAGGCTCGGGGTCTGCTAATTGGGTACTGACACGCGCAACAGATGCAGATTCCTACGAGAACGTAGGGTCAACCGGATTAGGCCAAGGTTCCGGGTTTTTTGTTTCCGAAGGTAATACAGAGGCAGGCCACCTACGGGTGTGCAGCACAACAGGCACAATTACCTTTGGCACTACAAACATAGTTTTTGCTCTAGCGGCTGACACAACGGTATACAGCGCTGGCACCGGGCTGTCCCTAACGGGTACAACATTTTCCACCGTCCAAAACATAGCCACAAGCGCCACTCCTGTTTTTGCCGGGGCTACGTTTAACGGGACCGTGGATGCAACTACGGTTGAGTTTAACAACCTTTCGGGCACGGGCTCGGTGTCTGTTACAAACATCTTAGACGAGGACAACATGGCGTCCAACAGCGCCACCGCCTTGTCTACACAGCAGTCTATCAAAGCCTACGTTGACGCGCAGGTCGACACTGCTGACACGCTCGCGGAAGTTCTAGCTATTGGTAACACGACTGGATCAACTGATATTGATGTATCTGGCGCTCAGAAGGTTCAATTCCGAGATGCAGCTATATACATTAACTCTAGTGCTGACGGCCAGCTTGATATTGTAGCGGACACTGAGATTCAGATTGCTGCTACTACGATTGATATAAACGGAGCTATCAACGCAAGCGGCGAGATTATTGCGGCTTCTCTCGATATATCTGGAAACATTGACGTTGACGGCACAACCAACCTAGATGTCGTGGACATTGATGGCGCAGTAGATATGGCTACAACTCTTACGGTTGCAGGAAATGTAGACTTCAACGGTGACCTAGACGTAGACG
>Ga0209816_1002465_pt1 | contig 13135 bp, 11 predicted proteins | sample CoawatmetaG01DNA_FD_187509 | JGI IMG/M metagenome (GOLD analysis project Ga0209816, IMG submission 187509) | Marine microbial communities from the West Antarctic Peninsula - Coastal water metaG017-DNA (SPAdes) (version 2) | ecosystem: Environmental > Aquatic > Marine > Coastal ... | reverse complement strand
AGCCTTTAAAAATAATTTTTTACAAAAGCCAGTTGTAAATATCTGGGCTAAGCAATTAATAAGTATTATTAGGAATAAGTTTCCTGATTTGCAAATAAAATATCCAGTATTTAATTACATTTCAACTATTGATATTGACAATGCATATATGTATAAAGGTAAAGGTTTTGTACGTTCAGTTGCTTTTCTATTAAAAGCAATGTTACGCTTTGATATTGATTCATTAAAAATGGCAGTTGCAGTTAGCTTAAAGAGAAGAAAAGACCCTTTTGACACTTATTCCTTTCAATTTAATTTACAGAAGAAATATGGTCTTGATTTGCGTTATTTTGTGCTACTTGGGGATTATGGCTTGAATGATAAAAACATCTCTCATACAAATAGTAAATTTCAAGCTTTAGTAAAACGTTTAGCTGATTTGGCTCCAGTGGGTATTCATCCCTCTTTTGGTTCAAGTATTAAAGAAGACCAATTAGCAGTTGAGATAAAACGTCTTGAGGATATTCAAAGGAGAGAAGTTACTTTTAGTCGTCAACATTTTTTACAACTATCATTGCCTCAAACATATAAACGTTTATTAGAGGCTGGTATTAATAATGACTATACAATGGGTTATGCTTCTACTTTAGGGTTTAGGGCAGGTATTGCTAGTTCATTTACATTCTACAACTTAGATGTGGAGCAGGTTTTACCTATTAAAATTTATCCTTTTGCAATAGTTGATGATACATTAAAGTTTAATATGCAGTTAAATCCTGATGATGTATTAAAGCAATTAGGTGAAATTATAAATGAAGTAAAACAAGTAGATGGCCTGTTAATAAGCATTTGGCATAACGATACTTTTAGTGATATGGGGGTATGGAAAGGTTGGCGAAATGTGTATGAGGAGATGCTTAAAATAATACATATTTAAAATGGGAATAATTAATTTAGGAAATCACAATTCAATATTTAATCATTTTATTTGTGAGAGACGAGACGAGAATATTCAGAAAGATACTATGCGTTTCATAAGAAATATAAATTAATGATAAAACATATTTTTTTTGATTTAGACCGCACATTATGGGATTTTGAAAAAAATTCTCACACAACTCTTTTGCAATTAATTAAGGACTTTAAACTAATTGAAAAAGGAATAGATAATTCAGATAACTTTATAAAGAAATATAAAATACATAATGAAAAATTATGGGATTTATATCGAAATGACAAGATTAGGAAAGATGAGTTAAGAGGGAAAAGATTTCAACTAGCGTTAGCCGAATATGATATTGATGATTCAGAACTAGCAGAGCAATTTGGCTTGGCTTACATAAAACAATGTCCAATTAAAACTTCTCTTTTCCCATATACTCATGAAGTTCTATTATATTTGAAAAAAAAGTACTCACTACATATAATTACTAATGGATTTGAAGAGGTGCAACATATCAAATTAGCATCGTCTGATTTAACACAATATTTTGATGTGATTGTGACTTCTGAACAAGTAGGAGTGAAGAAGCCAAATGCTAAAATATTTGAGTTTGCTTTAGAACAGGCAAAGGCAAATTTGGATGAAAGTATTATGATTGGAGATGACTTCCCTGTTGATGTATTAGGTGCAGAAAAAATGGGTATGCAGGGTGTTTATTTTAATCCAAATAAGTTGGCTCACACGAACGCAGTAGTTCATGAGATATTTTGCCTTAGTGAGTTAATGGCTTTATTATAAAACCTCCTTTTTTAAAATCGTTCCAAAAGTTAGGATATGATTTGTTTACTACATCCACATCATTTATCTGTAATGTGTCATATTTCAAACATAGGGGAGCAAAACTCATTGCCATTCTGTGATCCTTGTAAGTTGTTATTTTTTTAGTTGTATTTAGTTTTAACAATTCTTTTTCTACTGCTTTTATTCTGTTTGTTTCTTTATTTTTTAAGGTTTGTAATCCTAAAAATTTAGTTGTTAAGTTTTTTGAAAAAAGAGTGCATTTAAAAGGTTGGTATAAGTCTGGTGTGTTGATTAAGTTTATTTCTTTTGAAATGATATTTTCTTTTTTCTTAGTGAGTATAGTACTTCCATTTTTAAATTTAGTTTGTACTCCTAAATTTTTAAATAACTCTATAACTTTTCTATCTCCTTGAATAGAATTTTTACTTAATCCATTTAATATAATATTACAGCTTCTTGAAAGTGCTGCAATTTCATACCAAAAAGATGCTGCCGACCAATCAGCCTCTATATCGTAGTCTTTTGCAATATATTTCTGTGGTTTTATTTCGATTGTATTTTCTTGCCAAGTATGAAAAATTCCAAATTCTCCCATAAGTTTTAAAGTCATTATTATGTAAGGTTTAGAAACTATTTTACTTAAAATTTTAAGTTTTATTCCATTCTTTAAAGTTGGAGCAATTAATAAAAGAGCAGAAATAAATTGGGAACTTATTTTCCCATCAATAGTTACTTTGTTTTCTTTTATGTCAGATCCTGAAATTGCTAAAGGAGGGAAGCCTATTTTATCTAAATATTTTATCTCAACTCCTAATTTCAGTAAAGCATCTACTAATTCTTTAATGGGTCTTTCTTTCATTCTATTACTTCCAGTCAGAATAAATCTACTACCAACCAAACTAGAAAGATATGCAGTTAAGAAACGAAAGGAAGTACCTGCATCACCAATATCAATTGTATTTGTAGTGTCTTTTAAAGCTTTCTGTAAAGATTTTGTATCCTCAGAATTTGACAGATTTGTAATTGAAAATTTTTCTTTGCAAAGTGCTTGTATGATTATTAATCGGTTTGAAATACTTTTTGAAGCTGGTAAGTCAATTTCACACTCCACCACGTTTGTAGGATGTGAAATTTTATAATTCATCTAGTGAGAATAGATTGTCGAACGAACAATTTCCTATTTCACTTAATAAAGTGAAATTAATTTTTCCATCTTGGTTTTTCTTATCGTTTATTAGAAATTTATGTAAGTATGTTTTTTTTGGAGTATATGGTAGAGCAAAATTACTAATTATATAATCCTTAATTTCATTTTTTTCATTTTCTGATAAATCAGAAATTCCAGTTTCTAATATCATTCCCATAAATATTCCTTCACCATGTGAAATAGGTGTTCCTTTCTCTAAGTAATAACTTTCAATCGCATGACCAAAAGTATGACCAAAGTTGAGCTTCTTTCGTTCTCCTTTTTCAAAAGGATCTTCTAAAATAATCTTGTTTTTTATCTGAACAGAGTGGTTAATAATATCTTCCCAATCCAAATCAGTAAAAGTTGTATTTTTCAATTTTAGCCAAAGAGGATTGTCTAAAATTAATGCGTGTTTTATAACTTCTGCAAAACCTGATTTCAACTCACTTTCATCTAGTGTGTCTAAAAATTCAGTTGAAATTAAGACTGCTTTAGGATTATGAAAAAGTCCGATTTGGTTTTTAAATCCTTTGAAATCAATCCCTAATTTTCCTCCGACTGAAGCATCTACCATAGCAAGTAAAGTAGTAGGGATATGAATGAATTCTAAGCCTCTTTTATATGTGACAGCACAAAACCCTCCCATATCACCAATGACTCCTCCTCCTAAGTTAATGAGTAGTGAATTTCGGTCAAAATTATTTATAGTGAGTTGTTCCCAAATGAAATTACAGGTGCTGATATTCTTGTATTCTTCCCCTGATTTAATTTCAATAATTAGTGGGTTTTCTATTTTTGGGAGTTTGTATAAACAATCTCTCTTTGTATTTTCATCTACCAAAATAGCAACTTTGGAGTATGTAGAAATATCAAGTTTGGAAAGGGAATTTTCTCCAATCCAAATTGAATAATCTATTGCCTTTATTTCTTTCACTCAGTTACTTCTGGTAAAGGATTTCCGGTACAGCCATTTGGATATGCTGTTCCTAAAATTGTAGAAATTGTTGGTGCAATATCGCGGATATTTACTTTTCTGTCCGTTTGTCCTTGAGGTATTGTTCCTCCCCAGAATATTAGTGGGACATGAGTGTCATAACTATAAGATGATCCGTGAGTTGTACCTCCTTTTTCCCAGTAAGATGATAGCCAACCAGTTTGTAAGCTGACAATAACATCACCTGATCTTTTCTGATTATAACCTCTTTGAATTAAGGAATGAAATGAATTATTATATTCATTTTCATTTATTTGAGTTGCTGTATAGGTATTTTTAACCCATTCATATTTCAAAAAGAAATTAGCACATTTTCTCTCAATTTCTTGAAGATTTATGTTTCGTTCTGAAATTAATTTTTGATTTAAAAATAATTGGTTGTTAGAGTAGTTTTTAATCCACTCTCCTTCACCATAATTAATAATTAGATGGGTTGATAATTCTGTTCTCATAACAGATCCATTAAAATATCCTGCAGGAATATTTCTTTCTAAAAGTTCTTGTGGTTCAGAAACAACTCCATGATCAGCGGTAATAAAAAGGACTAAATTTTTCGAACCAATTTCTTTGTCTAGACTATTCAAAATTTCTGATATATCTTTATCTAATCTAATATAGGTGTCTTTGATTTCTGCAGCATGTGGTCCGTATTGATGGCCAATATAATCAGTAGAAGAAAAGCTAATTGTGATTACATCTGTTTGATTTCCTTGTCCTAATTTTTCTTCATTTATAATATCAATTGCAAGGTCTTTTAAGATACTATTCCCAAATGGTGTCTTTTTTATCGATTTTGCTCCAGTTAGTAATAAAGCGTCAAGATTATGAGAGAATTTTCCTTTTACGGTCCACTCTCCTTTAAGATAAGTTTCTGACGGATTATTATCATTTATTGTTTTAATATAATCAGGAAGTTGATCCATATAAAAAGAAGAGGTAATCCACTTACCATCACTGCTCAGCCAAAAAGCTCCATTAGCAGAATGTCCTGCTGGTAGAATTGCTCCTCTATCTTTTAGTGAGATTCCAAATACTTTACTTTTATTATTAAAAAGCTTTAATTCGTCACTGAAAGTCGTGGTAAGCATGTGGTGTGGTGACATTTTTCCATCAGCAGATACTACATCTGTATTTTTCTGTTCACAATCGCAAATAGTATGCATATTTCCATCTCCAGCACAATAAATATATTCTCCAGAGTTCTTGTCATACCAATCATTTGCTATAATTCCATGTACGGAGGGTGTTGTTCCAGTATAAATACTTGCATGTCCGGGCCCAGTGTAGGTTGGTACATATCCGAACTGGGCATTCCTAAAAAAATGACCTTCATTTATAAGTCTTTTAAAACCATCATCTCCAAAATCATCCCAGAATCTATAGATATAATCATAACGCATTTGATCAACTACTATACCAACAACAAGTTTTGGTTTTTGTAAATCATTTTTTGTACTAGCTTCTAAAGAAAAAGAAATTCCTTTTTTTATTTTTTGTGAAAAAGATTGAAATCCTGTTATAAGTAATAAGGATATTAATAGTATTTTTTTCATGTATTTCTTTTTTTAATTGTGATTACTAATAGTGATAAGATTATAGCTATAAGTACATCTGCAATAGGAGGTACTTCAGGCCACATAAAATTCCAAATACATATTAATGCTAGCCAACCAAACCACAGGAAGTCAAAATCTTTTATTTTCATTTTATAAATATAATATACTAACAAACTTACAAATAGTCCCCAAAACATACCGCCCAAAATATCAAAAGGATAATGTACTCCTAAATAAACTCTACTAAATCCAACTAGCAAGGCCCAAGAGAATAAATGTACAAAACCCCAATAATTTCTAAAAAGTAAAGCAATGAAAAATACAAGAGAAAAGGAGTTTGCTGCATGCGAACTAATAAAGCCAAACGGACCTCCACATCCATCTACTATTCTTATTCCCTCTAATGCATAGCAGGGTCTTGCTCGCTTAAAAATTTCTTTAAATAAATTTACAGAGCCAAAATCTGCTATAAAAATCAGCAAGCCTAAGGAGAATAATATTTTAATAAAACTACCTGGAAATTTGCTGTAGAGCTTGTATAGTATAAAAAGATATAGAGGAATCCAGAACCATTTTGTTGAGATAAGGATCATTAACTCATCCATTTGTTCCCATCCTGCAGAATTAATTAATCTAAAAAAATATTCATCTATTTTTTTCAGACTTTCCATTATTCATTTAGTTTTTTCCAGATTAAATCTTTCAGTTCAGTTATTCCTTGTTGGGCTACTGAAGAAATAAATAAAGAAGGAAGGTCGGTTGGTAATTCTTCTTTGATTTCAGCTATCAATTCTTCATCTAACATGTCTGATTTACTAACAGCAAGTATTCTGTCTTTGTCCAATAATTCAGGATTATATTTCTGTAACTCCCCTAAAAGGATTTCGTATTCCTTTGCAATGTCATCTGAATCCGCAGGAACCATAAATAGCAATGTTGAGTTTCTTTCAATATGACGTAAAAATCGCAATCCCAATCCTTTCCCTTCTGAAGCGCCTTCAATTATTCCTGGAATATCTGCCATTATAAAGGATTTATCTCCTCTGTAGGAGACAATTCCTAAATTTGGAACTAGTGTAGTAAAAGGATAATTAGCTATTTGCGGCTTTGCGGCTGAAACTACCGAAAGTAAAGTTGATTTTCCAGCATTTGGAAAACCTACTAATCCGATGTCAGCTAAAACTTTTAGCTCTAAAACAAACCATCCTTCCACCACATCTCCTCCTGGTTGAGCATATCTGGGTGATTGATTAGTAGGGGATTTGAAGTGAGAGTTTCCTCTACCACCCATACCTCCTTTAACTATAACATGTTCCTCCGCATCTTCAGTGATTTCGAAAATAACTTCTCCTGTTTCACTGTCTTTTCCTATTGTTCCTAGTGGTACATCAATGTAGCTACTTTTCCCATCTTTTCCAAAACTATGATTTCCAGTTCCTATTCCACCATGTTCGCCAAAAATGTGTTTTTTGTAGCGTAAGTGGAGTAGGGTCCACATTTGTTTATTTCCTCTAATGATTATACTTCCACCGTGTCCTCCATCACCTCCATCAGGGCCACCTTTAGCCGTTGTTTTATCTCTTAAAAAATGAGAAGAACCGGCGCCTCCCCTTCCTGATCTGCAGAAGATTTTTACATAATCAACAAAGTTTGAATTTTTAACTCTCATTATAAACTATCGATAACAGTATTTAATTTATGAGCAATATCCTCAATACTACCTAATCCTTCAATTTCTGAAAGTTTTTTCTGGGCAGCATAAAAATCTTTTAAAGGAGCTGTTTTATTATTATACTCATTAATTCTATTAGTAATTATACTTTCATTTTTATCATCTGCTCTTCCAGAATCTTGTCCTCTTGCAAGTAATCTTTTTATAAGTTCAGCATCCTCTACTTTTAATGAAAGCATAACGGATATTGAAGTTTCTTTACCTTGTAACAACAAATCTAAAGCGTCAGCTTGTGCTGCTGTTCTTGGAAAACCATCAAAAATAAATCCGTTTGCATTTAGGTTATTATCTAATTTGGAAGATATCATACCAATGACTATTTCATCTGAAACTAAATCACCTTTATCCATAATTGCTTTCGCTTCTAACCCTAAACTTGTGCCTGATTTAATCTCTCCTCTTAAAATATCACCTGTCGAAAGGTGTATTAAATTATATTTATCAATTAATAGGTTTGATTGTGTTCCTTTTCCAGCCCCAGGAGGGCCAAATAATACTAGGTTTAGCATGTTCTATTCTTTTAGTTTATAAATATTTGGCAAATTACGACCAATTTCGTCATAATCCAGGCCATATCCTACAACAAAATCATTAGCAATTGATTTTCCTATAAAGTCTATTTCAATTTCTTTTTTGTAAGCCTCTGGCTTAAACAATAATGTAGCCACTTTTATATCTGCCACTTTTTCTTTTTGAACCAATGACATTATTTTTTCTAATGTGATTCCTGTATCAATGATGTCTTCAAGGATTATGATATTTCTATTTTTAATATCTTTTCCTAATCCAATTAATTCATTTACTTCACCTGTGCTTTCAGTTCCTAAATATGAAGAAAGCTTGATAAAAGATATTTCGCAGTTTGGAATATTGATTTTTCTAATTATATCTGCTGCAAATAGGAAAGATCCATTTAATACAGCAATAAAAAGAGGGTTTTTTACGCCACTGTTGTTAATTTTATTAGCCATTGAATGAACTATTGCTGAAATTTCAGTTTCAGAAATAAAAACTTTAAATTTTTTATTATGTAAGGTAATCGTTTTCATCATCTTAACTAGACCATACTTTTCTAAAAGCTAATTGTTCATCTTTTGCATTCTCCAGTTTCATAAACTCTAACAGTTGATAATTATTTCCAATGGCTAAGGGTATTACTTTCTCAGAGAACTTCTTTTTTATTGTGAAAGTTACTTCATCTTTATAGTCTTTTAAGATATCTGAGAGTTTACCTTCTATTTTCTCTCCATTTATTTTTGTAATTTCATCTTCAGGAGCTATTTCGTTTTTATCTGTCACTGAATTAGGCTCTACCTTTTTAATAATTACTTTACCATCCTCTTTTACAGCAACAAAACCAAAATATTGAGCAGAAAGGTTAGGGTTATTCTTTTCTTTTAATTCCAAACCAACGATATCCAAAGCATTTTTTAAAGTAGGAATATAATTCTCTGTCCCATAAACATGATTTTCAAAAATTTCAGCAACTTTTAGTCCTCCAAATGCTACACAGATATTTCTAAAATCGTCTTCAGAATATCCTTTTCCTTTGAGTGCAAACTCTTCATACAACTCTTTCATTACAGAATGCAAACTATTTCTCCCATCTGTGTTTTGTATAATCTCTAGATCGATCATCAACATACACAGAGCAGCATCGGGGTAAATAGAAGTTTTTCTGTCTGGTGATCCCAATTTGTAACCATCTAACCAATTATCAAAGCCACTTTCGGCTATCGATAAATTATATCTTCCGTAATTAGTTAAGTGTCTCTCTAAATTCTGATTTTGAGTTTTAATAAACTCTTCCCAACTAAATACTCCAGAGTTATACAGCATCATATCTCCCATGTAAGTAGTTACTCCTTCTGCAACAAAACCAGTTCGAAAGTAATTCTCTTTAGTGTAGTCGTATGGATACATTTCGATTGGCCTGATTGCTTTTATATTCCAAGTGTGGTATAACTCATGCGAACAAACACCCAGTAAATCTTCATATCTTTTATCCATTATTTCGTTACCAGGTCCTAAAAGTAAAACTGTATTTTTGGTGTGTTCTACACCATGATAGCTTCTGTAAGGAGTGATTTGAAAAAAGTAGTGATATTCATCAACAGGAAACCCTCCAAAATGTTTTATCTGACTTTTAGTAAAAGACAAAAAATCTTTATTAATTTTTCCCCAATCTGGATTGCATTCTCCCTGAAACCATATGTGAAAAGTAATTTCTTCAATTTTATATGATCCGTGCTGTAAACTGTCCGAACAGATAATTGGCGATTCTGCTAACAAATCATAACCTTTTACTGTTAAAGTGTTTTCTTCTTGCTTCATAGAAGAAGCGATTTTATATGTGCTCGGGATTTTGAGATTTAAAGTATAGCTTTCTTCTTTCCTGCCAACAATATAGAACATACAATGCACAGGATTTATGTACAATTGATGTTCATCTAAATAACATGATCCTGCATCTAATTGATTACAGTAAAAGTTATATGTAATTGTGACTTCCATAGCATCTTCAGAAATAACTTCCCATAAATCTTTAGTGATTTTTTGAAACGCAAGTAGGTTATTGTTTTCGTCAAAGGCAGCCCATTTTTGGATGTTTTGCGCAAAATTAGCAAGTTCATATCTTCCAGGACGCCAAGCAGGAAGCTGAAACTGCATCTTATTTGCACCATTTGTTTTGGCAGTAAATTCAAAATCTACAAAATGTCTGTGAGGATTTGAATAAGAAATGTAGTAATTTATCATCTTTAAAAAAATAAAGTCACAAACTTACAAAATTTAAGTTTTTTACACCTCTTTCAATTGATACAGATACAGATTAATAAATTTGAACCACATGCAAGATAGATAGTTATTAAAATTAATAGTGTTTATAAATGTTATTTTGGAAACTCTTAAAGCCTTGAAAAAAGATGTATGAACGATATCTCAGTTCAAGATGTTTTATCTAATATTGTAGTCTTAAATATGAATTTAAAAAAATAGTAAAATGAACTATGATGTTATTGTATTAGGAAGTGGGCCTGGGGGATATGTTTCAGCTATCCGTGCGTCACAATTAGGATTAAAAGTAGCCGTTATTGAAAAAGAAAGTTTAGGTGGAATTTGCTTAAATTGGGGATGTATTCCAACTAAAGCATTATTAAAGTCAGCTCAAGTGTTTGAGTACATAAATCATGCTGAGGATTACGGTATTAGTGTAAAAGAGGCACATACTGATTTTCCTGCAATTATTAAAAGAAGTAGAGATGTTGCTGATGGAATGAGTAGTGGAATAGCATACTTACTTAAAAAGAATAAAGTTGAAGTAATTTATGGTTTTGGAAAAGTAAAGTCAGGAAATAAAGTAGCTGTTACTGTTGATGGTAAATCAACTGATTATTCAGCAAAAAATATTATTATAGCAACAGGCGCTAGAAGTAGACAGCTCCCAAATTTACCGCAGGATGGAAAAAAAATAATTGGATACAGAGATGCGCTTGTCTTGAAAAAGGCACCTAAGAAAATGGTAATTGTTGGTTCTGGAGCAATTGGTGTGGAGTTTGCATATTTTTATAATGCAATGGGTACTGATGTTACTGTTGTTGAGTTTATGCCAAATATTGTCCCTATTGAGGATATTGATATTTCTAAGCAGCTACAAAGATCATTCAAAAAGTCAGGAATTAAAGTAATGACTAACTCTTCAGTTGAGAAAGTTGATACAAGTGGATCCGATTGTAAAGTACTTATAAAAACTAAAAAAGGAGAAGAAACTATAGAATGTGATGTTGTTCTTTCAGCTGTTGGTATTGTTGCTAATATTGAGAATATAGGATTAGAAGAAGTGGGGATTAAAACAGAAAAAGGAAAAATTATAGTAGATGATTACTACAATACTAATGTAAATGGTTACCATGCGATTGGTGATGTATTACCAAATAATTCACTTGCTCATGTTGCTTCAGCTGAGGGAATTACCTGTGTAGAGAAAATTGCTGGTCAAAATCCTGAGCCAATTGATTATGGAAATATTCCGGGCTGTACTTATGCTAGCCCAGAAATTGCATCAGTAGGGATGACAGAAGCTGCTGCCAAAGAAGCAGGATATGAAATTAAAGTAGGAAAATTTCCTTTTACAGCTTCAGGAAAAGCATCTGCAGCAGGTCATAAAGATGGTTTTGTGAAAGTTATTTTTGATGCTAAATATGGAGAATGGTTAGGATGTCATATGATAGGATATAATGTAACGGAATTGATTGCAGAGGCAGTGCTCGCTCGTAAATTAGAAACTACTGGACATGAGGTATTAAAAGCAATTCATCCTCACCCAACAATGAGTGAAGCAGTTATGGAAGCAGTTGCTGATGCTTATGATGAGGTCATACATATCTAAATAGTCAATATATATAGTCAATATAAAAAAGCCAAGCATTGCTTGGCTTTTTGTTTACTCAACAATTAATTTTATTTATTCAGCTCCTCAATTGAGATTAAGTTATAATTTTTTGTTAATCATTTTGAATTGAAGTTGAAATTTTTTTATTGTTTTTTTCAAATGGCTGATTATTTTTTATTATAACCCAAAAGTAGACTTTACTTGCTCTTGACAGTCTAGCTTTTCCCAAGTAAAAGTTTCTACTTCAAACTCCTTTTCTTTTTTTTCAATTAAAAATTTTACAGTTTTAATTTCTGATTTTCTGCCCATGTGACCATAAGCTGCAGTTTCGGAATAAATTGGATTTTTCAACTTTAAACGACTAATAATTGAAGCCGGTTTTAAATTAAAGCAATCCATTTTTTTCACTATATCAGCAATTTCACCATCTGTCAAATTTACTTTTTCTGTACCATATGTATCTACAAAAATCCCCATTGGTTCCGCTACACCAATAGCATAACTTACTTGAACTAATATACGGTCAGCTACGCCAGCAGCTACTAGGTTTTTAGCGATATGTCGAGTAGCATAAGCAGCAGAACGATCAACTTTACTTGGATCTTTACCTGAAAAAGCACCACCACCATGTGCTCCCTTTCCTCCATAAGTATCTACAATAATTTTTCTTCCAGTTAGCCCTGTATCTCCGTGAGGGCCTCCAATTACAAATTTCCCTGTAGGGTTTACATGATATTTTTCACCTCCAAATAAAGCAGCATTTTCAATAGATAACTGTGCTTTAATTTTTGGAATTAATAAGTTTCTTACGTCAGCTTCAATTTGTTTTTGCATTGGTTTTTCTTCTGCAAAATCATCATGTTGTGTAGATACTACAATGTCAGTAATTTTTTTTGGTGTATGATCATCATTATATTCTAAAGTAACTTGTGATTTAGAGTCTGGACGCAAGTAAGTCATTTCTTTTCCTTCTTTGCGGATTTTTGCTAACTCAATTAATATTTTGTGAGAGATGTCTAAAGCTAAAGGCATCAAATTTTCAGTCTCATTTGTTGCATATCCAAACATCATTCCTTGGTCTCCTGCTCCTTGCTCTTTGTTTAGTCCTTCTCCTTCAACGACGCCTTGTCTAATATCAGCTGATTGTTCATGTATTGCTGAAATAACTCCACAACTGTCAGCATCAAATTGGTATTCTGATTTTACATATCCAATCTTACGAATTACTTCACGAGCTACTTTTTGGACATCAACATAACCTTCTGTTTTTACCTCTCCACTTAGTACTGTTAATCCCGTGGTTACTAGTGTTTCACAAGCTACTTTTGAGTTTGGATCTTGGGCTAAAAAATTATCTAATAATGCATCCGAAATTTGGTCGGCTACTTTGTCTGGGTGTCCTTCTGAAACGGACTCTGATGTGAAATAATATGACATCTTCTTAATTTTAAGTTTAATTTTTATTAGGGAAGATTTGGCGAATAAGCGCTAAAGGAAATACTGTTTTAGCATTTTTTTCAGTGGTTGCAATAGGCCAAATCTATCCACTTT